>Ga0209482_1000792_pt1 | contig 25335 bp, 25 predicted proteins | sample CoawatmetaG10DNA_FD_187512 | JGI IMG/M metagenome (GOLD analysis project Ga0209482, IMG submission 187512) | Marine microbial communities from the West Antarctic Peninsula - Coastal water metaG104-DNA (SPAdes) (version 2) | ecosystem: Environmental > Aquatic > Marine > Coastal ...
TTGATAATATTAAAATTGATCTTAACAAACTTTTAATCATTAAAAATGATACTGAATATAAAATAAATAGTACTGAAAAAATTATATTAGAAAAAATGATTAACAATCCTGGCAAAACTTTTTCAAGGGAGGATATTGGCAAACTAACTGATCTTGATAAAGAAAGATCTATAGATGTAATAATTACAAGACTTAGAAAAAAAATAGAAATAGACCCAAAAAATCCGAAATACTTACAAACTTTAAGAGGTGCTGGTTATGTTTTATGGATTGAATAATTTTGTAAAAAATTTATTACCCAAAAGATTATTTTATAGAGCTTTATTAATCGTAGCAGTACCAATAATTGTTCTTCAAGTAGTCATAACAATTGTTTTTTTTGATAGTCTTTGGATTAAAACAAATAAAGGTATGACAAGAGCATTAATTGGTGAGATGAAAACATTCATAGCAGCTTACGATAACGGAAAATATAATAATAACGACCTGTCAGGTTTATTCTCAATTTATTTAGATCTTAATGTTGAGTTTAAAAAAGACGGTTCATTTAAAAAACCTCAAAAAGAAAGATGGTTTAGTCCAATAGATAGAACGCTGAGAAGAGAACTAAAATCAAATATGGGTGCTGAGAATTATTGGTTCGATACAACGAGTTATAAAGAACTTATTCATGTAAATATTAAATATAACGACGGATACTTTGAATTTTTTATCCCAAAAGATAGGGTTACAAGCTCATCTGCTAGAATATTTGCTTTATGGATCACACTGCCAGCACTACTAATGATAACTATAGCCATACTATTTCTGAAAAATCAAACAAGGCCAATTATAAACCTAGCTAAAGCTGCAGAAAGATTTGGTAAAGGAGAAAATATTGATGAGTACAGACCATCAGGAGCCTTAGAGATCAGACAAGCAGGTTTAGAATTTGATAAAATGAGAAAAAGAATAATGAGACACCTAAATCAAAGGTCTGAAATGTTATCTGGTATAAGCCACGATTTAAGAACACCCTTAACAAGACTAAAACTTCAGCTATCTTTTATGAAAGATAAAGATTTATCAAAAAAAATGTCTTTAGATGTAGATGAAATGGAAAAAATGCTTAATGAATATCTACAGTTTACAAGTTCATCTTATTTAGAAAAAGATGAAACCTTTGATATTTCTGAATTAATCGAAACTACTATAAATAAATATAATAATGATAAAATAACTAAAGAAATAATTCCAAGAGTTTATATGAATGGAAGAAAGAATTTAATACAAAGATCTTTAAATAATTTAATTGATAATTCAATTAAATATGCTGAAAATATAAATTTTCATCTATCAAAAAAAGACAGTAACATAATAATCACTATTGATGATGATGGAGTTGGCATTCCTAAAGAAGAGTTAGAAAATGTTTTCAAACCATTTTATAAAGTAGATAAAAGTAGAGGGGATTCTAAATCTAGTGTTGGTCTTGGATTATCAATTACATCTGACATAATCAAATCTCATGGAGGAAATATTTTATTAGAAAAATCTCCTTTAAACGGCCTTAGAGTTAAGATTTTTTTACCTTTGTAGATTTTTTATTTGGACTTTTTTTTTCTAATTTGTTGATTTTTTTTTCTAAATTTTCAACTCTTTTAATTAATATATCTGTTTCCTCTTTGCTAGTTAATTTCATCTTAAAAATGATTTCATCTCTTTTAGATCTTAAAACATTTATGATTTCAGAACTTAAATCTTTATAAGAAATTAGCCCTTGTTCAAATAGCTTAGTTAATTTATCAATTACAAATTTTGATTTTGTCATATATTCGTTTATAAAATTAATATACTTTATACGTAGTTTTTTAAAAATGTTTATTAATAATTTTGACCCAGTTGCGTTTCAAATATTTTCATTAGAAATCAGATGGTATTCTTTGGCTTATATTATCGGTATTGCACTTGGTTGGCTGTATTGTAAAAAAAAATTAATAAAAGACTCACATATTCTTCAGCTATTTGATGACTTCATAACCTATCTTATTATAGGTATGATTTTGGGGGGTCGGCTTGGATATACTTTATTTTATAATCTAAAATATTATTTAGATAACCCTATTGAAATATTGATGGTTTGGAATGGCGGAATGTCATTTCATGGTGCTTTAATTGGAATTATAATTGCATCAATATTGTTCTCAAAAAAACACAATACAAATTCGTTTATATTTTTAGACTTAGTTGCCCTATCTGCTCCAATTGGAATTTTTTTCGGTAGAATTGCCAATTTCATAAACTCAGAGCTTTATGGGAGAGCCACGGACCTTCCTTGGTCAGTTCAATTTGTTCTAATAGATAATATCAAAAGACACCCCTCTCAATTATATGAGGCTTTTTTTGAAGGAATAATTCTTTTCTTTGTACTTGGGTATTTTTTTAAAAAAGATTATTTAAAAGTACCTGGAAAAATCTCTGCTTTATTCCTAATCTTTTATTCTCTATTTAGATTTTTTATAGAATATTTTAGATCTCCAGATCCTCAAATCGGTTACTTGGTTTTAAATCTAACATTAGGCCAATTAATAAGTATTCTTTTTTTCATGGCTGGGGCTTATCTTTTATCCTTAAAAAAATGAAAATTAAGGATAATGACACGTTTACTTTAGATAAGTTTATAGAGGAATCTCTTTATAACAAAACATCTGGCTACTACATGAAAAAAAATCCCTTTGGCAAAAAGGGTGATTTCATAACTTCACCTAACATATCGGTATTATTTTCAGAAATGATTGCAATTTGGGTAGTTTCATTTTGGCAGAATCTAGGTTGCCCTGAAAAGTTTAATTTAATTGAGTTGGGTGCTGGGGATGGTGAAATGATAAAAATTTTAGTCAATACCTTTGATAAATTTCCAATATTTAAGAATTCTTGTCATATTAAAATTTTAGAAAGAAGCAAATTACTTAAGAAAAAACAAAAGGTTAATATCAATAAAAAAAATATTCAGTGGTTAAATGATTTAAGTGAATTAGATAATTTACCATGTATCTTTTTAGCAAATGAATTTTTTGACGCCTTACCCATTAAGCAATTCATAAAAAAAGAAAAAAAATGGTTTGAAAGACATGTCAAATTCTTCAATAAAAAATTTGAATATTTCGATGTTCTTTTTGATATGGAAAAATTTGAAAATAAAATCAAATTTAAGATTGCGAAACAGCAGAACTTTATTGAGTATTCACCACAATCAACTGAATACTTAAAAATTATTAACAATAAGATTAAACGTAATAATGGTGGAATTTTAATAATAGATTATGCGTATATTGATAAAAAAATGAAAAATACCCTACAGGCTGTATCGAAACATAAATATTGTGATGTCCTAGAGGGGCTTGGTGATTCTGATATTACTTATAGTTTGAGTTTCAATTTAATAAATAGCATAGTTAAAGAATTAAGCTCACTTACCACAATGAATACTACTCAAGGTGAGTTTTTAACAAAACTTGGTATTCTTGAAAGAGCAGAAATACTGTCCAAGAAAATGTTATTTAGTGAAAAAGCTGATATTTATTTTAGAATAAAAAGACTTATAGATAAAAATCAAATGGGTGAATTGTTTAAAGTAATGCTAATAACAACACATAAAAATAAATTTAAATTAGGGTTTTAAACTGATTAAGTCAAAAAAACTCAGCAGATTTAAAAATTTACAGCACGCTTTCTTTAATAGAAAGGGTGGGAAATCTCTAGGTATTTTTAAGAGTTTAAATTGTGGCCCTGGATCTTCAGATAATAAAAAAGATGTTTCAAAAAATCTTCAAATCGTTCAAAAGAAAATTAAAACTAAACTTAAAAAAATTATCTTACTTAAGCAAATTCACAGTAATAAATTTCATTTTATAGATAAAGATCTAAAACTTAAAAATTATAATTTTGAGGGAGATGCACTAATCACAAATAAAAAGGAATTTCCTATAGCTATATTAACTGCCGATTGTGCTCCAATACTAATTTATGATGAGAAAGAAAAAATGATTGCAGCAATTCATGCTGGCTGGAAAGGTGCTTTTAAAGGGATAATTAAAAAAACTTTAAATTTTATGATAAAAAAAGGCTGCACCCCTAAAAATATTACTGCTGTTATTGGGCCATGTGTTTCTATAAAAAATTATGAAGTAAAAAAAGATTTTATTAAAAAATTCATCAAAAATGATGAAAAAAATAAAAAATTTTTTAAAAAAATAAAAAATAAAGATTTCTTTAATTTAAAGAAATATGTTCATTCTCAATTAAAGGCCTTAAATATAAAGAAAATTGATATAATTAATAAGGACACATTTAATCCTAAAAATAATTTTTTTAGTGCTAGAAGATCTATTAGCCGCAATGAGAATGATTATGGTAGAAATATTTCTGTAATTATGATTAATTGATAATATCTCATGAAATTATTAACTGGAAACAGCAATAAACCTCTCAGCAAAAATATTGCAAAATATTTAAAAACTAAGCTTGTGAATTCAAGTATAAAAAAGTTTTCTGATGGAGAAATTTATATAGAAATTAATGAGAACATTAGGGGTAATAGTATCTTTATAATTCAGTCTATTTCATCACCTGCAAATGACAACTTAATGGAATTACTACTTTGCATTGATGCTTTAAAAAGATCTTCAGCAAAAAATATTACTGCTGTCATTCCTTATTTTGGATATGCACGACAAGATCGAAAAGTAGTACCTCGAACTTCTATTTCTGCAAAACTTGTTTCTAATTTAATTACCAAAGCAGGTGCTGATAGAGTCGTTACTGTAGACCTTCATGCTGGACAAATTCAGGGCTTTTTTGACATTCCTGTAGACAACTTATTTGCTACACCAATTTTTGCAAGACATGCTAAAAAAAATATCAAAAGTAAAAATATTATTTGTGTTGCACCAGATGTTGGTGGAACTGAAAGAGCGAGAGCACTTGGCAAAATTTTAAATGTAGAACTTGCTATTGTGGACAAGAGAAGACCCAAACCAGGTCAATCTAAAGTTATGAATGTCATAGGAGATGTTAAGGGGAAAACTTGTATTATAGTTGATGACATAATTGATTCGGGTGGAACTATAGTAAACGCTGCGAAAGCTTTAAAAGATAGAGGTGCTAAAGAAGTTTACGCTTATATTACTCACGGGGTTTTAAGTGGAGAGGCAGTAGATAAAATTAAAAAATCTGTCATTAAAAAATTAGTAGTCACAGACACAATTGATAATCACGATAAAATTAAAAATGTTAAAAATATAGAAGTTTTGCCTATTTCAGCCCTTATGGGTGAAGCAATTAAAAGGATCTCCAATTCAACATCTGTATCCGATTTATTTAAATAATTATCTTGAGTTATTAAGAAACTTGGGCTAAAAGCCATCTTTTTATGAATTCACTTGATGCAAATACTAGAAATACTAAGTCAAAAGGAGATGTTCGTTCTCTTAGATTGGCTGGAAATATCCCTGGCATAATCTATGGGGGACCAGATCAAAATCAAAAAGTTACTGTATTAAAAAAAACATTAAAATCTTTAATAGGAAAAGGAAGCTTCTTATCAAATATAATAACTCTTAATTTAGATGGTAAGTCTCAAAATGTTTTACCAAGAGAAATTACTTATAACGTAATATCGGATGAGCCAACTCATATTGATTTTCTTAGAGTTGTCCCAGGTGTAAAAATTAGAATAGAAGTACCCGTAGAGTTTATTAACCATGAAACTTCACCAGGTTTAAAAAGAGGTGGAGTACTAAACATTGTTAGAAGAGAAATAGAATTAAAATGCCCAAGTGAAAAAATCCCATCTGCGATAACTATTGACTTAGATGGAGTGGATATTGGGGAAAGTTTCAAAATATCTTCAGTTAAACTAGAAGAAGGTGTTACACCGACTATTATTGGAAGAGATTTTGTAATTGCAACATTGGCAGCACCTACAGTTATGAAAGAGCCAGAAAAACCAGCTGAAGCAGAAGTGGCAGCAACAGAAGGTGGTAAAGAAGCAGCACCAGCAGCTGAGGGTGATAAAAAAGATGGCGATGAAAAAAAAGCCACTGAAGAAAAAAAATAATCAACTTATTATAGTGAAGACTCCTAGATACGATTTAAAAAAAATATGCTTTTATTTGTAGGCTTAGGAAATCCAACGCCCGATAGCGAAAACAACAGACACAATATTGGCTTCAAATTAATTGATGCTCTTAATCAAAAATTTGGTCTGTCTAAACAAAAACCAAAATTTAAAGGATTGTTAACTACGGGTAATATTGAAGATAAAAAGGTTTATGCAATAAAACCTTTAACCTTTATGAATAACTCTGGAATTTGTATAAGGGAATTAATTGAATACTTCAAAATTGATGCTGAAGATGTGATTGTCTTCCATGATGACCTTGACCTTGAGTTTGGAAAAGTAAAAGCAAAATTTGCAGGATCTAGTGCAGGACATAATGGTATCGAGTCTATCGATAAATTTATTGGTAAAGATTATTCAAGAGTAAGAATAGGAATTGGAAGACCCAAAACTAAGGCTGATGTTTCAGACCATGTATTAAAAGATTTTGATGAAGATGAAATGATACAACTAGAAAAAATTACTAAAAATATTATTGATTCAATGGCCATATTAATTGATAAAAAATTAGATTTATTCTCAAGCACTGTAAATAATAAATAATGAGTTTTAAGTGTGGAATTGTTGGCTTACCTAATGTTGGTAAATCTACATTATTTAATGCACTTACAAATTCTAGCAAAGCACAAGCTGCAAATTTCCCTTTTTGTACGATAGAGCCAAATGTCGGTGTAGTTCCTGTACCAGATGAAAGACTAGATAAATTGGTAGAAATATCTAAATCAAAAAAAAAAATTAATACTACTATTGAGTTTGTGGATATAGCCGGACTAGTAGAGGGTGCCTCTAAAGGTGAAGGCTTAGGAAACAAATTCTTATCTCATATAAGAGAAGTCGATGCAGTCATTCACATGATTAGATGTTTTGACTCTGACGATATTCAAAATGTGAACCCAACTGTTGATCCAATTAGAGATTTAGAAATTATTGAAACAGAAATGATGTTGGCAGACCTTGAATCAATACAAAAAAGATTGGAAAAAAATAATAAGAAAAATGTAGATGAAGAACAATTAAAAATATTAGAAATTGCTTCTGACTGCATAAATAATTCTAAAGATATTCAAATACTTTATGAGCAATTTGACAAAAAATTAATAAACCAAAGTGGTTTATTGTCTTTAAAGCCTAAAATATTTGTATGTAACGTTGATGAAGCAAGTGTTCAAAATGGAAATAAATACACACAAGCATTTATTGATAAATTTGGTGAACAAAATACTTTAATAGTTTCAGCTGATATTGAGAACCAAATAAATCAATTAGAAAATGAAGAAAAAGAAAATTATATGGAGATGATTGGATTAAAAAGAACTGGTTTAAATATGTTAATTCAAAAGGGTTATAATATTTTAGAGCTAGATACTTATTTTACATCTGGACTTGAAGAAACTAGAGCCTGGACTATCCAAAAAAATTGCACTGCACCAAAAGCAGCTGGTGAAATACATACTGATTTTGAAAAAGGTTTTATAAGAGCTGAAACGATTGCTTATGAAGACTTCATAGCTAACGATGGTTGGGTAAGTTCTAAAACAAATGGAAAAATGAGACTTGAAGGAAAAGATTATATTGTCAAAGATGGTGATATATTAAACTTCAGATTCAATACGTGACCAAATTTTCTTCATACTAAAGTAAACTAGAGTAGTTAAAATAATTAAATATAAAATAGCCTTAAAGCCCATTTTATGTCTTGCTTCTAAATGTGGTTCTGCAGCCCACATTAAAAATGTTGTGACATCTTTTGCCATTTGTTCTTTTGTAGCTTTTGTACCATCGCCATATTCTACTGCATCATCCATTAAAGGTTGTGACATCTTAATTCTATTACCATACATATATTTATTATAGTAAACCCCATCATCAAGCGTTACACCACTGGGTGGATCTTCATAACCTAAAAGAACCGAATAAATATAATCAACCCCACCACTTCGAGCTTTTGCTAGTACAGACATGTCTGGTGGATAAGCCCCTCCATTTGCTGCCTGTGCTGCTTTAACATTTTCAAACGGCATGACAAATTTATCTGATAATTTTGCTGGTCTGATAAACATTTCACCATCATTATTTGGTCCATCTGAAACTTCAAAACTTGCAGCTATAGTTTTTGCTTGCTCTTCAGTAAACTCTGGTCCACCTGGCTCAAATAAGTTTCTATAACTTACGTATTTCATTGAATGGCATGACGCACAAACCTCAGTATAAACTTGATATCCTCTTTGAAGCGAACCTCTGTCAAATTTACCAAAAAGGCCTTTGAAGCTCCAATCTGTTTTTAAAAGATCTACTTTTTCCGCTGCATTAACTTGGATTGCTCCAGTTAAAATAAAGGCTATTAAATAAGTTATTTTAAAAATATTTTTCACTGAATTAATTTAAACTTTCTTTTTTTTTAACAGCTGATGCCATTGGCATCCCCCCAAGTACTGGCTCTGTAATGCTTAGAGGTAAAGGTATAGTTTTTTCTTTAAATCCTAATACCGGTAAGATTATTAAAAAATGAATGAAGTAGTAAGCTGTAGCAACCCTGGCAATCAATAAGTAAAGCCCTTCAGCTGGCATTGCACCCACGTAACCTAGAATTAAAACATCAACTAATAGTATCCAATAAAATTGTTTGTAAAGTGGTCTAAATACTGCTGATCTAATTTTTGAAGTGTCTAACCAAGGCAGCGCAGCTAAAATTAAAATTGCTGACAGCATTGCAACTACTCCCATTAATTTATCAGGAACTGACCTCAGGATTGCATAAAAAGGTAATAGATACCACTCAGGAACGATATGGGCTGGTGTAACCATCGGGTTTGCTTCTATATAATTGTCCGCATGCCCTAAAATATTTGGTGAATAAAAAACAAAAAATGCAAATACAATCATAAACATTAATAATGCAAAGCCATCCTTGATCACAATATATGGATGGAATGGTACTGTATCCTTAGAAGGCTTTTTAACATCTATTCCTACTGGATTATTGTTTCCAGGAACATGCAAAGCCCAAATATGAAGAACCACTAAGCCCAAGATTAAAAACGGTATCAAATAATGTAACGTGAAAAACCTTGTTAAAGTTGGGTTATCTACAGAATAACCTCCCCACAACCAATTGACTATTCCTTCGCCCACTAAAGGTATTGCACTAAAAAGATTTGTAATAACTGTTGCACCCCAAAAACTCATCTGACCCCATGGTAAAACATAACCCATAAATGCTGCTGCCATCATTAAAAGGTAAATTATTATTCCAATAATCCAAATTATTTCTCTTGGAGATTTATATGATCCATAAAACAAAGATCTAAATATATGAATATAGACTGCTAAGAAAAACATTGAAGCACCGTTTGCGTGAATATATCTTATTAACCAACCATAGTTTACGTCTCTCATGATATGCTCAACACTTTCAAAAGCCATGTCAGCGTGAGCAATGTAGTGCATTGCTAAAGTTAAACCTGTAACGATTTGTGTAATTAAACAAAAAGTTAAAATCCCACCAAATGTCCACCAATAATTTAAATTCTTAGGTGTTGGGTAATCTGTTAAATGACTAGCAAGTGATAAAAGTGGAAGCCTGTCATTAAACCATTTTCCAAATTTTGAACTGGGGACGTACTCGTGATCACTCATAATTATTTATTATCCAATTTTAATTGTGTTGCTATTGACAAATTCATATTTTGGAACTTCCATGTTTGTTGGAGCAGGACCTTTTCTAATTCTTCCAGAAATATCGTAGTGTGAACCATGACAAGGGCAAAACCATCCATTATAATCACCTTTGTCATTTAAAGGTACACAGCCTAAGTGAGTACAAACCCCCACCATAACTAACCATTCTGGATCCTTTACTCTATCCTCATCTTTTTGAGGATCTTTTAAATCTTCTAATTTTACAGCTCTTGCTTCAGCTATTTCTTCAGGAGTTCTTCTTTTGATAAAAACTGGTTTTCCTCTCCAAAGTACAGTGATTGTTTTTCCAGATTGAACTGAACTTATATCAACTTCTGTGCTAGCTAATGCTTTAACAGAGGCATCTGGGTTCATTTGATCAACTAAAGGCCAAACAACAGCTCCTACCCCAACAGCTCCTACAGCATACGAAGCGGTAAATAAAAATTCTCTTCTTTCAGGTTTTTTTTCAGACATCTTTTATTTTTTGTATATTGTTATCTAATATATGATTTCATATAAGAAAAAAGTTTTTTTTCCACTGAAACAATGACACATAAAACATGAATTTGAGACCTAAAATAGCCTTATATGAACCTGATATTCCTCAAAATACAGCAGCAATTATTAGAACATGTGCGTGTCTGGGTGCTGATTTAGAAATAATTGAGCCATGTGGTTTTTTATTTAGTGATAAAAGATTTAAAAGAGTTGTGATGGATTACATGGATGAAAAAATGATAAAATTTTATCAAAGTTCAGATGAATTTTTTAAATCAAAAAAGGATGAGAGGGTAATATTGTTAACAACCAAATCATCAGACTCTTATGCAGCGTTCAAATTTGAGAGTAATGATACACTATTATTTGGAAGAGAAAGTGCTGGTGTGCCAGATCATGTTCATAATTCAATTAAGTATAGGTTAAAAATACCCATGATGGACAATAAAAGATCTTTAAATATAGCTTCTTCAGTTGCTATAATTCTTTCAGAAAATTTAAGACAAACTAACTTTAATAAATAATGAATAAAGAAATTAAAAAAAAACTTGCTTCTAATTGGTTTAAGTTGCTGCAGAACACAATTTGTAACGATATTGAAAAACTAGAAGGTAAAAAATTAAAATTTAAATCTAAAACTTGGAATAGAAGTGAAATTAAAGATGAAGGTGGTGGAGAATTTAGAATTTTAAAAAATGGTAAAATTTTTGAAAAGGTTGGTGTAAACTTTTCAGAAGTGCATGGAAAATTTTCAAAAGAAATGAGTAAAAAAATCCCAGGTACTTCTAAAGATCGAAATTTTTGGGCATCAGGAATTTCTGTTGTAATGCATATGAAAAATCCTCATGTTCCAGCAATTCACTTTAACACAAGGTTTATCTACACAACGCATGGATGGTTTGGTGGTGGTATGGATGTAACACCTTGTATTCAAGATCTTAAAGAAAAAAGCTTCCTTAATAATGAATTAAAAAAAATGTGTGATCGACATGATAAAAAATTCTATAAAAAATACAAAAAGTGGTGTGATGAATATTTTTATTTACCACATAGAAAAGAAACAAGAGGAATTGGTGGTATTTTTTTTGATTACAAGAAAAATGATTGGGAGAAAGATTTTAAATTTGTAGCAGATCTTGGCGTTACCTTTCAAATGTTATTTAACTCTTTAATACAATTGAAATACAAAAAGAAATGGACTGTAAAACAAAAGGAGATACAGTATATTAAAAGAGGTAGATATGCTGAGTTTAACTTACTATACGATAGAGGAACAAAATTTGGTTTACAAACAGGTGGTAATGTTGAGGGAATATTAATGTCTTTGCCTCCAATAGCAAAATGGAATTAAAATGGAAAAAGAACCTATAACAACTGCTGGACTTGAAGTTTTAAAAGAAGAGCTAATTTTTTTAAAAGAAAAAAAACGTCCACAGATAGTAGCTGCAATATCTGAAGCAAGATCACATGGAGATTTGAAAGAGAATGCTGAATACCATGCTGCAAAAGAAGAACAATCACATAATGAAGGAAGAATAGTTCAGATTAATGATAATATCGCAAGAGCAAATGTAATTGACGTTACAAAAATGAGTAATAATGGAAAAGTCATCTTTGGCTCAACTGTAGATTTAGAAAATTTAGATACTGAAGAAAAAATTACCTATAAAATAGTTGGAAGAGATGAGGCTGACCTTCAAAAAAAACTAATATTTTTTCAATCACCAATAGGTAGAGGTTTAATTGGGAAAAACAAAAATGATTTAGTTGAAATTAAAACTCCCGCAGGTATAAAAAATTTTGAAATTAAAGACGTAAAGTACGTTTAATTACTTACTATTTTTTGAACTTCTTTATCTGAAATTTTGAAATCATTACTAGTCCAGACCACTTCTATTGCTTTTAACTTTTGCCCCAACTCTCTTCCCTCAGGAACTTGATATTTTTCTATCAAAGTACTAGCTTTAATTGGCATGACGGGCATTTCTTTTTTTTTAAAAATTTCAATCAATTTAATTAGCTTACTGTCTACTTTTTTGGATTTAAAAATTTTAAAATAAAGAACATCCAATAATGCTTCCCTACTATTAAAATAAAAAATTTTATTTAGATTTTTTTCTGAAAAAGTTTGGCTAGTATTTTTTTCTAAATTAAACTTATTTAAAAATATAAGTCTTTTTTGATCTTTTTTGGATAAATTAAATTTATAAATAAAGTAATCTACATTATCAGTTCCATCAATAATCATTAAAGATAATAAGAAAATAAAGTCCACTTTAAGAAAGTTTTTTTTTGCAAAGCCATTCATTTTATTAAATAGAGAAATGTTTTTTATTTGTGGAAAAATAAGATTTATAATCTCTAAACAATCCTTATCCTTAGTTAGCTTTAGAAAACCATCTGATTTTAATAGTTTTTGAAATTCATCTATTAGTCTTTCTGAGGAAATACTTGAAACACCACTTAGGTTTTTTTTAATTGCTTTAATAACTTTTGGGTCATGACTATGTTTGGAATAACTAAGAAAGAATCTAACATATCTTAACATTCTTAAATAATCTTCTTTAATTCTTGTTTCTGCATTTCCAATAAAATTAATTTTTCCATTTTCTAAATCTTTTTTTCCATCAAATGGATCAAATAAACTTCCTTCGATATCTGCATAAATGGAATTGATAGTAAAATCTCTTCTAGAAGCGTCATCTTTCCAGCTATCAGAAAACTCTACTTTCGCATGTCGTCCATCTGTATCAACGTCTTTTCTTAATGATGTAATTTCAAACTTTATGTCATTAATTAACGCTGTAATTGTTCCATGTTCTATTCCACTCTCATAAAATTTTATGCCTTTTATGGTAAGAGCCTCACATACCTCTTTTGGATTTAAATTTACTGCTAAATCTATATCGTCATATCTTTCTTTATTAATAATCTTTCTTACACATCCACCAACATAACGGATTTCACTGTTGTTAGAGTATGAATGAATTGCTTCAAATATTTTTGAAACCTCTGTTTCTTTTTTAATATTTTTGAAGCCTAAATTTATGTGATTAAGGTTTTGAGATCTAAAAAAAATTTTATCTAATAAGTTATTCATATATGGCTGGCCCACAAGGATTCGAACCTCGGATCTCTGTACCAAAAACAGATGTGATACCACTTCACCATGGGCCAATATTAGTTGCATATATCACAAAAAAAAAAAATTATATAGTTTTTGATTCAATACACCAATGGCTATTAAATTTTCGTTTATATTGATTGTACGCTTTTTTGCAGGCCTTTTTGGAATGAAAATAAGCCACTATTGAAGATCCTGATCCAGACATTCTAGCAAATAGAGCATTGGGTAAACCACCTAGATAGGATTTAATTCTTTTAAGTTCTGGATATTTATTTAACGCAACTTTTTCAAGGTCATTGTCTAAATTTTTTAAATATTTTGCTTCAAATAATTTCAATTTAGGGGGATTGAATTCGGGTTTGGAAAAAGAATTAACTTTTGAATAAATATATTTTGTAGAACATCCAAAGTTAGGTTTTGTAACCAATATATGAAATTTGATTTTATTTTTGTATTTTTTAATATCTCCATTAGATAAAAGAATAGCAGATGATGGCTTTATACCTAAAATCACATCCGAACCTATTTCATTACTTATTTTTTTTAACTCATCTTTTTTTATTTTAATTATTTTTTTTTCGATAAAGAAATTTAATAAGCTAGCAGCATTCATCGACCCACCTCCCATCCCTGCTTTTTGAGGTATATTTTTTATAACTTTAATCTCAAATTTTTTATTATTTAAAAGTTTTTTGTTATCTAAAATTTTTAACAATTTTGAAATAGTATTAATTTTACTAATATTTTTAGAGAACTTTCCAAAAAAATTAATTTTATGCTGTTTTATTTTGCTTTCTCTTAGTGTGATTGAATCATGTAAATTAATAAAAGAAATTAAACTTTCAATATTATGAAGCTTTGATTTTTTTCCAGTAACGTTTAGAGCTAAATTTATCTTCGCATAAGACTTTATCTTAAAACTATTCATAATTTAGGAATTTTTTAATCCCTCTATTAACTTATTTTTAATAGTTTCTTTCATGGCATCTTCTGTCTCATCTAAATTTAAAACAGCTTGCCAAAAATATCTTGCTTGAATTTTTCTATCCAACTGCCAAAGAATATCACCGTAATGATCGTTAACTATTGGATCTTGTGGCATTAATTCAACTGCTCTTTTAAGAAAATTTTCTGCCCTCTCATATTCGTCAACTAAGTAATATGCCCAACCGATTGAATCAATAATATATGGATCGTTACTTCTTGCAGCATAAGCTTTTTCAAGCATTTTAAGAGCAGTATCAATTTTATGTTCTCTTTCCAGCCACGAATAAGCTAAATAATTCAAAACATAAGCATCATCTGGATTTGCTTCAAGAGATTTCAATAAGTCTTTATCTGCTTTTATATAATCTCCAGATCTCTCATAACTTCCTCCACGCCTATATAATATTTCAGCGTATAAGTCGGAATTAACGTCCATTTTTAAAAGTATTTGATCGTAAAAACTTATCGCTTCAATATATCTTTTTGCATTTTTATGCATATTTGCAATATCAAATAAAAATTTGATATTTGGGTTTTTAATTTCTTTAAATTTTTTATTGATAAAATTTAGAGATGTTTCTTGATCAGACTTTTTTAAAATAATTTGAGACTCTTTTTTTAACTTAAACCAATAATAAAATTCATGCTTTTTATCAAATATTTTGAGAGTTTTTAATGTATTGGAATAATCATCATTCAAATAATAATTTTCAGCTAATAGAGACAAATTGAAAATAAATTTAGGATTTAAATAGTTTGCTATGTTTAAGTAAAAATTTGATTTCTCATAATCATTCTGAGATGAATAGAGATTTGCTATTAGAAAAAATAGCTCACTAACAATGTCATTTGAATTAGTGCATAAGAAAATATCTTGAAAATTACCTAAGTTTTTATCTTCTATCCATTTTTTACCTTGAGAAATTAATACTGATGAATTTAAATAATCAAAATTATTAGTAACTTTTTTTGCCTTATCATAATTATCATTCTCGATTAAATAACTGCTCAAAAAAAATGCATACCTTGAATAATCAGCATCGTTTTGTGAATTAATTAATGTATTAAAATATCTTTCAGTATCTTTATCATTTAAATAACATCGTTGAAAAACTTCGTTAATAAGTGAAAAATTTCCAAATGTATTTTTTTGCTTCATTAATTTTTTTTCTTCAAAAACTGACAAATATTGTTTGAAGGTTTCTGCAATGATTAAGGAAAGCCTATCATTGTTAATAAATTCATATGCTCTATCGATATAAACTTTACTTTTTTTAAAGTTTTTTTTCTTTAAACTATCAACTGCCAGTAACAGATTAGCCTGAAAAAAGTCAGAGTTGTTTTTTGTTGAGCTTTGTTTAACTTGAGTAATTGCTTTTTTAACTTTGCCATCAAGGACTAATGAAAATACATACCTCTCAAGATAGGCGTCATGCTGTTTTAATAATATTTTTGATGAATTAAAAAATTTTAAAGCTTCCGTATTATCTAGATTTTCATAAGCTACAATTCCTGAAAAATAATTAGACAAATACCTCGCATTAAAATCGTTTAAACTGGTATTTTTTGAGTATAATGGACTTTGATAAAGTAATAATATTAAAAATAATTTAAAAAACTTTACCAACATTTGGCCATTCTATGTCTAAAAAAGTAATAAATCAAAAAACGAATTTTGACTCTGAGTTTTCAAACTCTACTGGATCTGACTTTATTTTTGATGAAAACCCAATCAATAGACTAAAAAATACTAGTAATGATTTAAAAAAAGATCTGAATATTCAAAAAATAGATAAAGTTAAAGAGCTTGAAGATCTTAAAGAACAAATAAACTCAATTACCGATTGTAACTTAAAGAATAATTCAAAAAAGATGGTTTTAGGAGATGGAAATATTAATACCCCAATAATGATAATTGGTGAAGCCCCAGGTGTTGAAGAAGATAACTCCGGATTAACTTTTATGGGTGAGGTAGGAGATCTTTTAAAAAAAATGCTAATTGCAATAAATATTGAAAAACAAAATATTTATACAACATATGCTGTAAACTTTAGGCCCCCTGAAGATCGAAAGCCAGACTCTACAGAAATTAAAAGATATTCTCAATTTTTACAAAAACATATTTCAATAATAAATCCTAAAATAATAATTCTTATGGGTAGTACTGCTATGGAATCTTTAACTGGTTTAAATAGTAAAATTTCTATTGAAAGAGGAAAATGGAAAGAAGTAATTGTAAAGAATACAAGTTACAACGTTATCATAACTTTTAACCCCTCTTATCTTTTAAGAGCTCCTGAAAATAAAAAACATTCATGGGATGACTTAAAAAAGATTAAACAAAAAATCTTAGAACTAAAACTAACTGTTTAATGAAAATCTTAGCTGGTGTTGATGAAGTTGGTAGAGGAAGCTTAATCGGACCTGTTTATGCAGCAGCTGTCATATTAAATAATTCTATTAATAAAAAATTATTAAAAGATTCAAAAACTTTAACAAAAGACAAAAGAGAAGAGCTTGAAAAATATATTAAAAAAAATTCTATATGGGCTATAGGTCAGGCGTCAACTAAAGAAATTGAAAAAATTAATATATTGCATGCAAGTTTACTTGCAATGAAAAGAGCTATTCTTAAGTTAAAAACAAAACCTTCACTTGTTTTAATTGATGGCAACAAACTGCCTGACCTAAAAAACTATAAATTAGAATATATAATTAAAGGAGATCAAAAAATTCCAAGCATTTCTGCTGCATCAATTATTGCAAAAGTCAGTAGAGATAAATTTATTACAAAACTTTCAAAAGAATTTAATAATTATGGATGGGATACAAACTCTGGTTATGGAACCAAAGAGCATTTAAAAGCTATTAAGAAATTTGGTATTACCAAATATCACCGTAAAACATTTTCACCTATTAGTGATCTTCTATAAATCCTAATAATAACAACACAAGATCTGGTTGTTTAAGAAATAATAAACACAAATTGAATCCATTTAATTCAATCACAGGTTGACCGTGAAATCAGTTTGGAGTTTAATTGTTTTATAGAAAATGGAAAACAATTTTAAAAATAAGATTATTAATGGTGACAGTCTCGAGGAATTAAAAAAAATTCCAAGCGAAACCTTTGATCTTATTTTCGCTGATCCACCATACAATTTACAATTAAAAAATTCCCTTACAAGACCAGACAGAAGCAAAGTCAGTGCTGTTAATGATAAATGGGATCAGTTTGAAAGCTTTAAAAAATATGATGACTTTACGGTTGCTTGGCTTTCTGAATGTAGAAGAATATTAAAAAAGGATGGAGCCATCTGGGTCATAGGAAGCTATCATAATATTTTTAGAGTAGGAACTGCAATACAAAACTTGGGTTTTTGGATTTTAAATGATGTTATCTGGAATAAGAATAACCCAATGCCTAATTTCAGAGGAACAAGATTTACGAACGCTCATGAAACTTTAATTTGGGCTTCTAAAAGCGAAAAGTCAAAATATACTTTTAACTATCAATCTTTGAAATGTTTAAATGACGATCTTCAAATGAGATCTGATTGGAATTTACCTATTTGTAATGGAGCGGAACGACTTAAGAAAAATGGTAAAAAAGTTCACTCTACTCAAAAACCAGAATCTTTATTACATAGAGTTTTATTGGCATCATCAAATAAGGACGATTTAATTCTAGATCCATTCTTAGGATCTGGAACAACCGCAACAGTTGCAAAAAAATTAGGTAGAAAATATTACGGTATAGAAAAAGAGAAGATCTATTTTAAAGCAGCCGAAGAAAGGTTAAAAAATACAAAACCTTTAGAAGATAATTTTTTAGACACTCTAAAAAATAATAGATCTAAGCCTAGAATACCTTTTGGATCTTTAGTGGAGCTTGGAATAATAAAACCTGGAACAAATATCTTTGATCAAAAGAAAAAAATAGTTGCTAAGATTATGGCAGATGGAAGTATCAAACATAATCAAGCTGAAGGATCAATTCATAAAGTTGCAGCAACAATACTTGGCTCTGAAAGCTGTAATGGATGGACTTATTGGCATTGTACGGTAAATGGTGTTTCTGTTCCAATTGATAATTTGAGACAAAGATTAATTTCTAATAGTTAATTCTTATAAATCTTACCTACATAACTATTAATAAATCTATTATTTTTAACTAAATACCTCATTAGTAAATTTCTAATAAAAATCATTAATGGATTGGAAAAGTGAAAGACAAAGTAATTAAATTTTGATTTTCTATCAATCATCTTTGTTCTTTTAATTCTTTCTTTATTGAAATGATCATTTCCATTTTCAAAATTTTTATATAGTTCGTGAGCAACCTCAATTGATTGAGATGCACCTTGAGCAAAGGTTGGTGGAAAAGTAAAAAAAGCGTCTCCAATGATATAAGTATTTTTATTTTTAGGCTGAAATATTTCTGTGCTCACGAATACTGGAAAGCACTTAATATCTCTTAAATTTTCGACGATATTACGATCTACTTGTTTTGATATTTCAAATAAAGTGGATGAAACGAACTCGTCGTTATTAAATAAACTGTAATTAGCTAATTCATTACTATTTAGTTTTTTCCTAAGAATGGCAATAAAGTTAAACTGACCATTTTGGTTAACTGGGTACACTACTGAGTGCAAATTAGACCCTAAAAATAAAGATATGTTATTATGATCAATATTCCGAAGGTCATTTCGATCAATATTTCCTCTTACAGCAATTGAGTTAAAATAACTTGGTTTGATTTCTTTATTGGTAATTAATGATCTAGTTTTTGAAAATGCTCCATCAGATATAATTAAATAATCACATTCTATTGATGACTTGTCTTCAAAAATTACTTTAGTAATTTCTGAGTCACTTTGAACCTCAATAACTTTTTTATTAAAATTTATTAAATTACTTGGAATTTTATTTCTTAAGAAATCTATTAATGTAAATCTTTGTAAAGTCGTATACTTATCTTCATGGCTATTAAAGGCCGATATATCTAAATCACATATTTTACTTTTATTTTTTAAAGAATAAAAATTAACTTTATTTGGAAAAAACTTTTTCTCAGAATTAATATTTTGAAAGCCAATTTTATTTAATAATTTAACACTATTAACAGAAAGCTGAATACCATATCCTTTTTCTAAATTTATAGAGTTATTCTTTTCATAAATAGAGACCTCATAATTAGAGTTTAGTCTCAATAAACTCGCCATATATAAACCTGAAATTCCTCCACCTATTATTGCAACCTTTTTCATAAATTGTGTTTAACAGATGCAAATATTTTTTTTGTAAATGTTGGTATTATGTAATTTTCTAATTTTGTTTTTTCAATCCACATACCATTTTTAGGTTTATTTTTAATATATGAAAAATCTATTGATATATTCATATTCATATTTGACATTTTAACATTCAATTTTTTGCTAGATTTTAGCAAAGAGTCTGATTGGGTTATCTCTTTCATTGGAAAAATAAGTAAATTTTTTAAAAATTTAAATTTATCATTTTTTATTAATAAAAGCTGATTATTATTTTTATATAAAGTTGCCAGATAAAATTTATCTATAATTTTTTTATCTTTTTTCTTAATTTCAAAATCTTTTCTTTTAAAAGATAGGCAATTTTTAGTTATTGGACATTTATAACAGTATGGATTTTTTGGTTTACACAATAGCGCTCCTATTTCCATTAGGGCTTGAGCATAATCACTTGATCTTGACGTTTTACCAAAAATTTTTTTTTGTTTATGAAGGTTTTCTTTTTTTATTTCCTCTTCTGTTTTTAAGTTTAAAATACGCTTTAAGACTCTCTCTATATTTCCATCTAATGGAATTATTTGCTGATTAAATGCAATAGCTGATACAGCACTTGCGGTATAATCTCCAACTCCAGGAAGTTTTTTAAGTTCTTCAAAATTATTTGGAAGTCTTCCACTGTAATTATCAATAATCATTTTTGCACTTTTTTTTAAATTTTTTGCTCTTGAGTAATAACCAAGACCTTGCCAATGTTTTAGAAGTTTAGCCTCACTCACTTTTGCAAGAGATTGAAAGTTAGGAATATCTTTTAAAAAATTATTAAAATATGGAATGACTGTTTTAACCTGAGTTTGTTGAAGCATAAATTCACTTACAAGAGTGAAGTACTCTTTTTTCTTTGCAGAACATCTGGCTCTCCACGGTAGAGATCTTTTATTATTATCGTACCAATTAAGAATTTTTTTTGTTATCATTGTTTTAAACTAATATGTCTTTTAAAAATAATATTAAGCAGGGAAATAGAAGCTTTCAAGGATTAAGATCCTTTAAAGACACTTTGCCAAAAAATATTAAAAAAATAATCAAAAAAAAGGGTCATATATTTTCTGAAACACTTAATAACTGGAAGTACATAGTTGGAGATGATCTTTTTAAAATATGCTATCCCAAATCCTTTAAAAATTCTAATAAATTTGGAGTAAGCACTCTTCAAATAATGGTAAAGAGAGGACACGAAATTGATTTAGAATATTCAAAAAAAATAATAATGGATAAAATGAATAGTTTCTTTGGCTATGCCGTTGTTGAAAAATTGAAATTTATAAGTTTTGATGATGTTCAAACAAAATTCAAAAAATTAGATGCTAATGAAAACCATGTGACAAATATTAAATATACAGATAGAATAAATAGTATTAAAAATGATAAAATAAAAAAATCATTACTTGAATTAACAAAACTATTTAAACAACGATGAAAAAATTAACCTCAGCATTATTTATAATATTTATAATCTTCTCCGCTAAAGCGTTTGCTGCAGATAATGAAATAATTAAAAGAATTACCGAGGGTGAAGAAAGTGCCAAAATAACAATAATTGCTTACGAGTCATTGACTTGTGGTCACTGTGCAAACTTTCATAAAGATGTGTATCCAGAACTAAAAAAAGACTTCATTGATAAAGGGTTGGTAAGAATTGAATTTAGACATTTTCCATTAGATTTAGCTGCATTTAATGCATCAAAAATTGCACAATGTAATAACGATGGTAATTCAAATATTTTGAATATTTTATACTCTGGCCAAAAAAAATGGGCTAGAGGAAAAACACCAGAAGAAGCAACAGGTTATTTGAAAAAATTCTTAGAAGGTGAAAATGTGAATGTAAATTTTGAAAAATGCCTGAGTGATAAAGCTATAGAAGATTACGTTTTAAATGATCGAATCGATGGGGTAAAAAAATTTGAAGTTAATGCTACTCCTACGATAATAATTAATGACAAAAAGTTTGATAAAGCCCTAAATTATAAGAATTTAAAAAAATATCTGGAAAAACTGATATAAGTTAGTTCATGGAGTTTAAAAAAATCCAATTAAATGGATTTAAATCATTTGCTGAAAAAACAAATTTTCTAATAGAGCATGGCTTAACTGGCATCGTTGGTCCTAACGGTTGTGGAAAATCTAATATCGTAGAATCCTTAAGATGGGTTATGGGTGAAACTTCAGCTAAGAGTATGCGTGGCTCAGGTATGGAAGATGTCATTTTTAATGGGACATCCAATAAATCTTCTAAAAATATAGCAGAAGTTTCAATAACTGTAGATAACGCGAGTCATGATGGTCCAATGCAATATAAAGATTTAGATCATATAGAGGTTAGAAGAAAGATTGAAAAAGATAAGGGTTCAAAATTTTACATAAATGACAAAGAAGTTAGAGCTAGAGATGCTCAAATGTTTTTTGCAGATTTATCTACAGGCGCTCATTCACCATCAATGATTAGCCAGGGGCGTATTGGAGCCTTAGTTACTGCTAAGCCTACAGACAGACGTGCAATTTTAGAAGAGGCAGCTAATATTTCAGGATTACATGTTAGAAGACATGAAGCTGAACTTAGATTAAATGCTGCAGAAGCAAATTTAAAAAGAGCTGATGAATTAAGAAGACAACAAGAAAAACAGCTAGCAAATCTTCAGAAGCAAGCCGAAGAAGCAACGAAATACAAACTTATATCTGAAGAAATAAAAAAAATTGAAGCAGGGTTATATTATCTAAAATTATTAGACATTGATAATGAAATTAGAATAGAAAATGAAATCAACAATGAAGCTGAGGGAGAAGTGAGCAGCTTCAATCAACAAATTTCTCAGTTTGAAAGTTTAATTAAAACTGAAACAGATAAAGTTTATCCATTAAGAGAAAAAAATATTGAGAACCTTTCAAGAATACAACGATTGAACTTAGAATTACAAAGTCTAGATGAGGAAAATGTAAGAACACAGGATGAGATTGAAAATTTTAAAAAATCTCTCAAAACAATCGAAGAGGATATTGATAGAGAAAAAGGAATTGTAATAGATGCAAATTCAAATGAAAAAAGATTAAAAGAAGAAAAAAGTGAATTAATAGAAATAGACTCTAAATATTTTGAAACAGAAAAATTATCAAACGAAGACCTTGAGAAGGCAAAAAACCAACTTAATGAAGAGCAAAAAGCTGTTGATGAAATTATTGAAATATTTGCTAATGGCAACATAAATATCAGTATTGACCCAATTAAAGACGTCATTAATACAATCGAAAAAATTAAAGAATTAATAAACACTAATGAAGCTAACCAGGCTCTTACATTGCTGGATAGAACTAAAATGGAATTAAATAATTTCTTAAATAATTTAGCTAATGATGAAAGTAAAAGTAAATTAACTGATATTGATGAAAAGAATAGCAATATAAAATTACTTCAAGAAAAATATGCAGATAGCTTTAGTAAGAACCAATCAATTAAAAAAGAGTCTATAAAAAGAAATGAAAGAATTAAGGCTATAGAGTCAGAAGTTGAAAGTTGGAAAAACTTACTTTCGAATTCACAAAAAATGGTAACAGAATTAACTGAAAGAAAAAATAAATTATTATCACAATTAAATGAACGTGATCAACAACCCAAGGCTCAAGCAGAAAAAAAAGGTCAAGCTACAGAGGGTCTGAGAATTTCACAAAATGAAAAAATTGAGAATGAAAAAATAATCGAAGAAACAGATAAAAAAATAAACTCTTTAAGACTTGAGTTAAATGACGTTCAAGAAAGATCTATTCAAATAAGAGAAAGAAAAGCAAGCTCAGGAGCTACTGTTGAAGGTTTAAAAAAACGTAAAGAAGATCTGTTAGAAAGAGTTAGTTCAGAACTTAATCTTGAAGAAAATGATATTCTAGAAAATTCTAATTTAAATGGTGTTGATGAGCTTCCTGACTCTGTTGCACAAGAAGACGCTCTTGATGAAAAAAAAAGAGAAAGAGAAAAATTGGGATCAGTCAACCTTAGAGCGGATGAAGAAACCAGCAAATATGAAACAGAAATTAAAAAAATGGAACAAGATAGAGAAGATCTTGTATCTGCTATTATAAAATTAAAAGAAAGTATTAATGAATTAAATCAAAAAGGAAGAGAAAGATTATTAGAAGCCTTTGAAAAAGTTAATAGGAAATTTAATGAAGTTTATACAAAGCTATTTAATGGTGGAAATGCAAAACTAGAGTTAGTGGACTCTGATGATCCACTTGAAGCTGGTTTAGAAATGTTGGTAAGTCCTCCGGGTAAAAGACTTCAGTCTATAACTTTACTATCTGGTGGTGAACAAGCTTTAACAGCCTTGTCTCTTATTTTTGCTGTGTTCCTTACCAACCCATCTCCAATCTGTGTGTTGGATGAAGTTGATGCTCCGTTAGATGATGCTAACGTAACAAGATTTTGTGGACTTCTTGATGATTTAACTAAAATAACTAACACTAAATTTATTATTGTAACTCACCACGCTCTAACTATGTCAAAAATGAATAGACTTTATGGAGTTACAATGCCTGAAAAAGGTATTAGCCAACTTGTTGCTGTAGATTTGCAAAAAGCAGAGAGCATGGTTGCGTAACAATTTAAATGCCAAAAGATAGCCTTAAAACTCGCTTGGAGATTGCAAAAACTAAGCTTTCAAAGAAAAATCTATATAAAAATGAAGAGGCACCCTCTTCTATTGGGACTGCCTTTAAATTAAGTACAGAATTAGTGTCTGCAGTGGCAGTTGGGACAATTATAGGGTTTATTTTAGACAAGACCTTTGGTACTAAGCCCTGGTTAATATTAATATTTTTTTTTGTAGGTGTTGTTGCTGGAATTATAAACGTATTCAGATCTGCAAAAAATATGCAAAAATAGACTTAAAAAATTATGGCTACAAACCCAATGAACCAATTCGAAGTTTATAGAATTGGACCGGAAATTAAATTAGGGGCAATAGATATTTCTTTCACAAACGCAAGTTTGTTTATGGTGATTAGTTCACTTGCAATCTTATTAGTTTTTAATTTAGGGTCAAAAAAAAATTCCTTACTACCAAGCAAGATGCAACTTCTTTCTGAATTAAGTTATACTTTTGTTTCCAAAATGATTAGTGATACTGCAGGATCAAAAGCAAAACCCTACTTTGCGTTTATCTTCTCAATATTTATGTTTGTGCTATTCTGTAACATGTTTGGGATGATCCCTTATGCCTTTACAGTAACTAGTCATATCATTGTTACTTTTATTTTAGCTTCATTTATTTTTGTGGGTGTAACAATTATTGGATTTATGAAACATGGATTAGGATATTTAAAACTATTTGTACCTAGTGGAGTGCCTGCTGTACTATTACCGCTAATAGTTGTTATAGAAATAATTTCTTACTTAAGTAGACCGGTTAGTCTTTCAGTTCGTTTATTTGCAAACATGATGGCTGGTCATACTATGATGAAAGTTTTCGGAGGCTTTGTAATAAGCCTTGGAATAGTTGGTGGATGGCTTCCACTGAGTTTTTCGGTTGCATTAACTGGCTTGGAAATACTAGTTGCTT
>Ga0209482_1000793_pt1 | contig 25333 bp, 25 predicted proteins | sample CoawatmetaG10DNA_FD_187512 | JGI IMG/M metagenome (GOLD analysis project Ga0209482, IMG submission 187512) | Marine microbial communities from the West Antarctic Peninsula - Coastal water metaG104-DNA (SPAdes) (version 2) | ecosystem: Environmental > Aquatic > Marine > Coastal ...
GGGCAAGATCTACAACTCCAACGCGTATGCGGCGTGCTCCAACATGCCGCGCTTCGGGCACAAGGGCATCCTGACCGAGCAGCAGATCCGCGACGTGATGGCGCTGTTGTTCGACCCGGCATCTCCCGTCAACCAGTGACCCCATAACGCCATGCACACGCTTCGACGGTTCCTGATGTGGACGGCAGCGGCGATCGTGTTTGCCGCCACGCAGTTTGCCAATCATGCGCAGGCCGTCGAAGTGGGCGATGTGGTGGCGCTGCCCGACGTGCAGTTGCTCGACGGCACGCGCGTGCCGGGCGATGCGTGGCACGGGCACCCGGTCATCATCGCCACGTGGGCATCGTGGTGCCCGTTCTGCGCGCTGCAGAACCCGCGTCTGCAAAAGCTGTACGACGCCACGCGCGGCACGGACCTGCGCATCCTCACCATCAGCATCGACGCCAACCCGCAGCTTGCGAAGGACTACGTCGCCAAGCGCCGCTTCACCTTTCCGGTGACGATGGAAACCGACGCGCTGTGCGCCGCCACCGGCCCGCGCAAGGGCCTGCCCGAACTGCTCGTGCTCGACGCCAAGGGCCGCGTGGTGCGCAAGGAAGTCGGCGAGATGCTGGAAGACGACGTGGCCGACTTGGCACGCTACGCACACAGCCCCAAGCAATGAACCGCCGCGAATTCGTTCAAGCCCTGGCGATTGCCGCTGCCGCCGGCCTGCGCCTAGGCGACGCGCACGCCGATACGTTCAGCTATGACGTGCCGCGCTTCGGCAACGTCCACCTGCTGCACTTCACCGACTGCCACGCGCAGTTGCTGCCCATTGAATACCGCGAGCCCAGCGTCAACCTGGGCGTGGCGCAATGGGCCGGGCAGCCGCCGCATCTGGTGGGGCATGCGCTGCTCAAGCGGTACGGTATTGCGCCCGGCTCGCGCGCCGCGCACGCGCTTACGTCGCTCGACTTTACCGAGGCCGCGCGCCGCTACGGCCGCATGGGCGGCTTCGCACACCTGGCCACGCTCATCAAGCGCCTGCGCGCCACGCGCCCGAATGCGCTGCTGCTGGACGGCGGCGACACCTGGCAGGGCTCCGCCACCGCGTTGTGGACGAACGGCCAGGACATGGTGGACGCGGCCCTCGCGCTGGGCGTGGACGTCATGACCCCGCACTGGGAGATGACCTACGGCGCCGACCGCGTGCGCCACGTGGTCGATCACGACTTCAAGAACAAGGTCGCCTTTGTCGCGCAGAACATCCAGACCGCCGACTTTGGTGATCCGGTGTTTGACCCGTACGTGCTGCGCGAGCTGAACGGCGTGCGGGTCGCCATCATCGGGCAGGCGTTTCCGTACACGCCGATCGCGCACCCCGCCGATTTCACGCCCGACTGGACCTTCGGCATTCAGGAAGAACGGCTGCAGAAGATGATTGACGAGGCGCGGGGCAAGGGCGCCAAGGTGGTCGTGCTGCTGTCGCACAACGGCATGGATGTCGACCTGAAGCTCGCCTCGCGCGTGCGCGGGTTGGACGCCATTCTGGGCGGGCATACGCACGATGCCGTGCCCACGCCCGTCAAGGTCAGCAACCCGGGCGGCGTGACGCTCGTGACCAACGCGGGCGCCAACGGCAAGTTTGTCGGCGTGCTCGATCTGGATGTGCGCGGCGGCACCGTGCGCGACATCCGCTACACGTTGCTGCCCGTGTTTGCCGACCTCCTGCCGGCCGACCCCGCCATGACGGCGCTGATTGACCGCGTGCGTGCGCCGTACCAAGACAAGCTGGGTGAAACGCTGGCCACCAACCGCGGCCTGCTGTACCGGCGCGGCAACTTCAACGGCACGTTCGACCAGCTCATCGTCGATGGGCTGATGCACGCGCAGGGCGCCGAGATTGCCTTCTCGCCCGGCTTCCGCTGGGGCACCACGCTGCTGCCCGGCGAGACCCTGACCATGGAAGCGCTGATGGCCCAGACGGCCATCACGTACCCGGCCACCACGCTAACCGAAATGACCGGCACCACCATCAAGACCGTGCTGGAAGACGTGGCCGACAACCTGTTCAACCCAGACCCGTATTACCAACAGGGCGGCGACATGGTGCGCACCGGCGGCCTGCGCTACACCATCGACCCGATGAAGCCGATGGGCCAGCGCATTACCGACATGCGCCTGGGCCCGGGTGACGGCAAGCCCATCGACGCCGACCGCCGCTACAAAGTGGCCGGCTGGGCCGCCGTGTCGCCCGAAGCCCGCAAGGCGGGCGGCCGCCCCGTGTGGGACGTGCTGGCCGACTGGCTGCGCGACCAGCGCGAAGTGACCGCAAGGCCGCTGAACACGCCGCGCATTGTCGGCATGGAAGGCAATCCGGGCATGGAAAACGCGGGCTAAACCCCCCATTGAAAGGGCCGGGGGAGTTCGGGTAGACTCATTTTCCACGGGCCGATAGCTCAGCTGGGAGAGCGCCGCGTTCGCAATGCGGAGGTCGGGAGTTCGATCCTCCTTCGGTCCACCAACTCACTGGCAAGGTTTGCCAAGCGTTGCCAAGAAACCCGCTAGCTGCAAGGCTTCGCGGGTTTTTTGTTGCCAGCGTTGCCTAAGTTTTGCCGTTGACACCCGGGGGCAAGTGGGGGCAAATTCGGGGGCAAGTCGCCACCCGGAGAATCACTTGCCCCCATGTCCCTGACCGACATAGCAATTCGTACCGCCAAGCCAACAGATAAGCCGTACAAGCTGGCAGATGGCGGTGGCCTATACGTCGAGGTGTACCCCACAGGGGGCAAGTTGTGGCGTCTCAAGTACCGGTTTGGGGGCAAGGAAAAGCGGCTGTCATTTGGCGCCTATCCGGTCGTCAGCCTGAAGGACGCACGCGAGCGGCGTGACAACGCCAAGCGCCTTTTGGCGGGCGGCATCGACCCCTCGATCGAGCGGAAGATGCAGAAGGCCGCAACGGTCGAGCGCGCCGCCAACAGCTTCGAGACAGTGGGCCGCGAGTGGTTTGCCAGGTATTCCCCCACATGGGCCGAGGGCCACGCAACCAAGATCATTCGTCGCCTGGAAGCCGATATCTTCCCGTGGCTGGGCGGCCGGCCGATTGCGGAAATTACAGCGCCTGAAGTGCTGACCGTCCTGCGTCGAATCGAAGCGCGCGGCGCATTGGATACGGCGCACCGCGCCCACCAGAATTGCGGCCAGATATTCCGCTACGCCGTCGCCACTGGTCGCGCGATCCGCGACCCATCCGGCGACCTGCGAGGCGCGTTGCCGCCTGCCAAGCATGAGAATTTCGCTTCCATCACCGACCCAGTAAAGGTGGCCGAACTGCTGCGCGCCATCGATGCCTTCCGGGGTACGTTGGTCGTACGCTGCGCGTTGCTCCTCGCGCCTATGGTGTTCGTGCGACCAGGCGAGCTCCGCAAAGCGGAGTGGGCAGACTTCGACCTGGACGCCGGCGAATGGCGCTACCTGGTCACCAAGACCAAGACCGCGCACCTGGTGCCGCTGGCGACGCAAGCCGTGGCGATTCTCCGCGAGCTCCATGCGCTGACGGGGCACGGTCGTTTTGTCTTTCCTGGACGCGACCCCAAGAAGCCAATGAGCGACGCCGCCGTCAATGCAGCGCTGCGGCGCATGGGCTACGACACCCGCACGGAAATAACGGGTCACGGCTTTCGCGCGATGGCCCGCACGATCCTTCACGAAGAGCTCAACTACAAGCCCGAGATCATCGAGCACCAGCTCGCGCACTCTGTACCGGACGCATTGGGCACGGCCTACAACCGCACCAAGTTCGTCAAAGAGCGGCGCGTGATGATGCAGGCGTGGGCTGACTATCTCGACCGCTTGAAGGCAGGTGCACAACTCTTTACGTTCGGACCTTCAGCGGCTTAATCCGCGCCTGTGCTGCATTGGCGGGACGCTCGGTATGCCTTTCCTTTCATCGCGCTATCTGCTGCTCTAGGCCGCACGCCACTTCGCTGGCTAGAATGCCGGCCCTCGTTGCCAATCACGGGCAACGACAGCTATAGCCGGGCGACAGCATTGGCCGTGCACTACACCTCCAATCTGTTGATCTGCTCGGGCTTCGCCATTCAGCATCAACGAGGAGCGCTGCGCGATGACCACATCACTGGATTTGACGATAGGGGACTTTGAGAAGCAGCTTGCACAGACCTACGGGGTGATGTGCGGGGTGTTCGAGTCTGCTTTTGGTGTCGGCCTTGAGGATCGCTTGCCAGAAATCGAGCAGCACATCGACAAGCACTACGGGGCCGATGCGGCCAACCACATGCTTGTGCTGCAAGGGATCATCGACCGAGATACGGAAGAGTTCCTGGACGAGGATGGCAATGTGCTGACCGACTTGTCCGGCACGTCGGTGGAGCTCTGCCAGGAGGCTGTGACTCTGTTCCTCGCCAAGACCAAGCCTGCGAGTGTGTACAACGAGAACATGCTCTATGGCGTCTCGCATTGCTGGTTCAATCTCAACCTCGCTGGCAGTTGTTTGCACGCGTCACAGCATCCCGAGGCGTTGCACTTCCTGGCTAGCGCCAACAAAGCGTTGGGGCAAGCGCAAATGCTGCTCGTCCTGCGTGAGCGAGGCCGGGAAAGGGCGCGCAAGGGCGGCAAGCAACGCCATGCCCCGATGCAGGAAGAGAAAGAACGCGCGCAGACGATCTTTCGTCAGTTCATCGCGGGAAAAGGACTCTCCAATGCGCAGGCGGCTTCCAAGCTGCATTCCGAGTTCGGAATCCGCTATCACTATGGCGGCGTTACGCGCCTGGTCAGCAAGACTCGCAAAGAGATGGAATCGGAGTCGTAACGCGGGAAACACGCTCCGTGCGCAGCTTAGCTGCGCCGATTTGAAGTGAGCTCACGACATAGCACAGCAAAGCTGAGCGCATCGCTGCTTTGCTGCGCATCTTCCGCGACATCCATGTCGGCTCCTATTCTTGCGTCACTACCAACCAATGCCCACACGGGGCAAGGCAACGCAAGCGATGACAAGGAAGACAAGCAGCAAGGCCGCACACCAGACGACGCGGCGACCCCCCGTTCAAACACCCCAACGCCAAAGCCGCACCGTTCTTCCGCTAACCGGCCGTGGCCGTTGGAACGACATTGCGCCATTTGTGGGCGTCTCTCGTGAGACCTGGCGCCAGCTCGTGAACACGGGCCGCGCACCCACGCCGCAGCGCCTTACTGAGCGCTGCAGCCTCTACGACTTCGCAGCCATTCACGCTTGGATCGCCAACCCCGCCAGCTACAGCGCTGCGTCTGGTGGCGATACGCCGCATGCGCATAAGCCAAGTGCATAAATCCGCATAGCTTTTTTCGGCTGCTATTGCCGCGCAGCGCCACGGTGCGTGCCGCTCCGAGCAGGTCATGCACGTGCATAAAAACCACTCGATGAAGCGCGCCGGTGAGGCGGGGTCCCAACGGCGCGCGGTGGGTGTGCGCATGGCTTCAGCCTCGCCACTGCCTCCACGCGCGAACGTGGCCGCAGCGGCGCTGTAGCGGCCCGCAGGCACTCGCCAAGCGCGGCGACATGCCGAGCAACCCTTGCGGCACGCAGTGCCTCTGCGGCCTTGTGGCGCCGCGCTTGTGCTGCATCTGCCTATCGGTCAGGTGCTGCAACGTTGTCCACCCATAGGGCACAACATTTCCGCGTTGCCCAAGGCCGCGCGCTTGCCGAGACTGGCAAGGCTCCGAGCAATACCGAGCACCGCCGAGCAATTCCGCTCGATTCCAACCCATCGACGAGGAACGCAAATGATCCGTTCGCACATCGAGGCGCCCAACACGCGAGCCGCCACTGCAGCCATACACGGCAAGGCGGGCATGTTGGCCGAGCGCTTCATGCGGCTGCCGGAAGTGAGCGCCACGTGCGGCTTGCCCACATCGTCCATCTACGACGGCATGCGCCGTGGCGACTTCCCCAAGCCCGTGCCACTCACCGGCAAGACCGTCGCGTGGCTCGCGTCCGAGATCCACGAGTGGATGGCCAGCCGTGTCGCAGCCCGTCAACCCTGAAAGCCTTTCCATGCAGACCACAACACCGCAACTACCGCCCGAGCTCCAGGCGCACGTGGAGCAGTACCAGGACATACGCGCCAGCTTCGAGACCGCGCGCGATGAGGCCGACCGACTTGATGCTGCGATTCAGCGTCAACGCAAAGCAGTAGAGGGCGCAGAGAACGAGGCGATGCAAGCCCGTGAAGAGGTTGCCCACTTGCTGCGGCAACCCGGTACGTCGCCCAAAGAGGTTCAACGCCTCAAGGCCAAAGAGCGTGCGGCCTACACGCTCGCCGAAGACAACCGCTCTGTGATGGCCGAGCTTGAAGCGGCATACCAGGATGCTACCAACCAAGTAGGCAGTGCCAAAGCCAAAGAGCGGAGCTGCTACTCGCAGTTGCTGAGCGCTTACGCGGATGCGCTCATGAAGCAGGCCGACGTCGTACTGGAGCCCCTATATCGCGCCATCCAAATGCAAGAGTGGGCCTATGCAGCCCAGACCGGCAAAGGGATAGCGGATTGGGAGTACAGGAGCACCGACGCGCGTAGTGCAGCACTGGCAGTGATGTACGGCCGCATCAAGCAGGGGCTCGACACGTTCCGGTTTGAAGCAAAAGGCGACGCCGTCTTGCAGGCAGTGCAACGCCCTGACGGCCTGGATCGCTTCAAAGAAATCAGTCCTGCTGCAAGACACCGTAACAAGGTGCTGCAGCAGCTCACCGCACGACAACACTAACCCCCTCACGCACCATGACTTCCCACCACTGCCCGAGCTGCCGCAGCCTCACCGCCCCGCACGGCACGATCCTCCGCTCTGACGGCCAACGCGAAGCCCTCTACCGCTGCAACAGCCACAGTTGCGGCACCGTCTTTTCGCACGCACTGCCTGTCGGTGCCACACCCGAGGACAGCATCCAAACCTACCGCCTGGCACGCAACACGCAAGACGTGATCCGCACCGACTGCTAATGCCATTGCCGGCGCCACGCCGGCAATGCGCTCTCCATTGAAGCCATGAAGATCAATTGCCCTCACTGCAGCAGCGTCGCGAACATCCGCTCCAGCCGGCGGGTAACGCGATTCACCAGAGAGCTCTATTGCCAGTGTTCCAACCTGGAATGCGGCCACACGTTCGTTGCGCTGACGGAAGTGGTGCGCACGCTGGCACCGAGTAACACGCCCGATCCAGAAGTCGCACAGCAGCTCGCGGCGCGATCCGCAGCGGGCACCGAGCAACACGTCAACGGTTGTGAGCTCAGCTTGACACCACTTGCCCGATGACCAAGAATCTAGCCGTCACCGAAACAGCGGTGGCCGGGCGTGAGAACCCGATTCCTACAGGCGGACAGGCCGCGTTCGCGGCATTTTTTTCGTCCGTATCGCCTTCGCACGCCCTTTTTATGGCGGGCCGGGCGGGGCCAGCTTCGGCTGGGCCGGTTTCCTGTAGGCCGGTTTCTCACCCCCGCTGTCTGGCCCGCCACCCTCACGTGAGAATGAGCGGCGGGTCTCCACTTCTACAGGAGGCCGCAATGCCTAACGCTTTCGCTCGTCCTGAGCAAACCGCTTTCCCGCAAATCCTTGCCATCGTCCGCGCGGCACTGCGCGACGCCGTTGCTGCGCCTGATGACCGCGTATCGCTCGATGTTGCCGGCGCCGCACTCGTCGCCGTAGCCGCAATCGCAAAGGCAGAGGTGGCACATGGATAAGCACATGCATGCCGCGCCGAGCCTGGCGATGATGCAGCAGCGCAAGCTCGTTTCCCAGCTCGTGCACCAGGTGCAGCAGACAAGCAACCGCGCTGCGGCGCAGTTCGGCGCGCCCCTGGAGCGATTGCGCGATATGGGCGAGCTCATCCGCCACACCACCGAGCAAAGCTGCGCAGAGCTCTGGCGTGTGAGCGCAGGGCTCGACGGCATCCTGCGTTTGCTCGACCTACAAAGCGACCGCTCGCCGGAACACGAAAGCCTGCATTGCTTGCTCGCACCCCTCAAACAACAGTTGGACCGCGCCCTGTGTAACGTCCACGACATGCTGTGAGGGGCGCCATGCAGACGCAACACAACCCCGCCATGCGTGACTGGTTCGACCAGCTCAAAGGCGGCATCGACCTGCACGACCTGGCAGAGCGCCTGGACCTGCGCCGCACCGCCGCCAACGGCAACTATCACAGCCCGCACCACGCGGACAGCAGCCCGTCGCTGTCGATCTTTGAAAAGGGCCGCGCCTGGAAGGACTGGTCGCAAGACGTTGGCGGTTCCTGCATCGACCTGGTGCTGCATTGCCGGCCCGAAGTGGAGACGCCGCTCGAAGCGGCCAAGCTGCTCGGCGAGTGGTACGGCATCCCCGCACCTGTGCCCGCGCAAAGCAGTCTGCCGGCTCGCAAGAGCACAGAGGAATACATCGCCGAGCGGTGCAGGGCGAACCCTGAGCCCGCTGTTGCCTACTTGGCCAGCCGCGGCATTGCCGAAGCCGTCAGCCGCCGCGCCATCCAGACCGGCGCACTCGGCTGGAATACCTGGAACAGCAACAAGGTGCCCGCTGGCGAGCCAGGCCACGGCGGGCCGGCTGCCGCATTCGTCGTGCGTGCGGCGGCATCTGCTGCCGTTGTCGCCGTGGACCTGCGCTATGCCGACGCCACGCTCAACGGCAACGTCAAGACGCAGTGCCAGGGCGAAAAGCTCGGCCACGGCTGGACAAGCGATTGGCGCCGCCTGCAGCGCGCCCGTACTGTCTACATCGTCGAGAGCCCCATCAACGCCCTATCGGTGGAGTGCTGCCACTTGCCGGAAGGCTGTGCAGCCTTTGCCATTCGCGGCACCGCCAACGTCGATAAGATCGACTGGTCGTTCCTGCGTGACAAGCGCGTGCTGATCGCGCTGGACCATACCGACGCGGTGAACGAGCGCACAGGTCAGCGGCCCGGCCTGGCCGCAGCATGGAAGCTGTCGGAAGTGCTGACCGCTGCCGGCATCGGCTCAGTGCTGGTCGACATGCAGGATTGGGAAGAGGGCGAGGACATCAACGACGTGCTCAAAGCCCGAGGCGCCGACGAGCTCACAGTGCGCATGAAGCACATAGAGCCGTGGCTCATCCCAGGCATGCCAGGCGACGGAGAGCGCCAGAAGGGCACCCGCCGCATCTTTCTGCCCGCGCACGATTTCAGCGTCTATTGGCGCTTTCGCGTGAAGGAAGACTTCACGCATTACGTACAGAAGTACAAGGACCAGGAAGACGACGACGGCGAATCGAGCCGCAGCGAAGAACTCGCAGATCTGTGTTCGTTTCGCGTCGCGGGCATTTCACGCCTGCGCATCCAAAGCCATCTAGCCACCATCAACGGCACGCCCGACACGCAGCCTGAAACCGTGTTCGGCATCAGCGCCCAGGTGCCGCGCTTCGGCGCGGCATTGCAGCGCGAAGTGGCCAGCAACGACAGGCTCTATAACCTGGAATGGTGGCGCGGTAAGTTCGGCCATATCTGGATGCCAGCGCAGTTCGCACGCATGGTCAACGTCCTGGAGCGTGCCGCCGAGCTCGGCGCTCGCGACGTGGTGAACTTCGTCGGCGTCGCCTGGCGCGATGGCGAGCTCGCGGCAATGGAGGGCAGCGACTGCTATTTCCTGGAGCCGCACAAGCAGTGCCTGTATCACAACATGGCATTCCCGCGCGGCAGCCAGCAGAACGCCCGCGCTGTCATCGCGGCCTATCAATCCACTTTCCGCAACAACGCTGCCGCCATCGCGCTTGTGTGGGGGCTTGGCGCGCACCTGAAAACGGTGCTCGGCTTCTATCCGCACCTGCAGATGCAGGCCGAGAAAGGATCGGGCAAATCGAAGCTCCTGGAGAGCCTGCAGACGACGCTCGCCTTTCAGGTGCTGTCGGGCCAGATGCTCAAGACCGACCATCGCCGCCGCGCGTCTGTCTCCTGGACATCGCACCCGGTGGGATGGGATGAATTCTCGAAGCTACCTAAGATGGTGCTGTCGGATATCGACGGCTTGCTGCAGTCCACCTATCGTTTCGAGTTCACGCGCGTCGGCGCTGCGCTCACGCCGTACCTCATGTGTGCCCCCGTCCTGCTGGCCGGCGAAGAGGTTGATGTCGAAAGCCTGCAGTCGAAAATTTGCCGCACGTCGCTGTCCGTGGCCAAGCAGGGCGACATCATCCCGCACACCCTGCCGCAGTTTCCCGTGTGGGAATGGCTGCAGTTCATCGCGCAGATTGACCCGGCGCGCATCCGCGATCTGCATGCAGCGTTCCTGGACGTGTGCAAAAAGGGCAGCCGCGCCGAAGCCAGCGACGCCACCGCGCGCCGCATGATGGAGAACTACGCTGCCATCATGACTGCTTGGGCGCTTCTGGCGGAGTTCGCAGAGATCGACGTCGACCAGGGCACGTTTGTGGACGATGCGCTGGCCGAGATGAACGCGCATATCGCCGAGACCAACGGCTCACGCCAGCCGTGGGTGTGGATCATGGAAATATTGTTGTCGGAGCTCGACGCCGGCCGCTATCAATATCCCTTCAGCTGGGACACGATTCAGACCGACAGCGGCCGAGAGATGGTGCTGTTCCTGCGGCCAAGCCACGTAATGGACCACCTCTCCACTGCGCCACACCTGCGGCCTAAGTTTGATGCACTGCCAATCAAGACGGCGCGGGTGTTCAAGCAGCAGCTGCTGCAGTCTGGCGTGGTGGCCGTGCACAACGGCAAACAGATGGACGATGTGGAGAAGCGCATCTTTAACCGGCGGCACGGGCACATGACTGCGCTGAGCCTGGCCAAGCTGGAGAAACTCCGGCTCTACGCCTCGCCGGCTCCATCGGACCACGGCATGCCGCCGTAGCACGCGCCACTTCCAAGAAAAGTAGCTCGCATTTTGCGAGCTCCTTTTCTTCCGGAGTTGTCGCCATCTCCACAGGATATCGAGAGGCGAGAGACGGGCTGAGTTCGGCCCAGAGCGGACGCCACAGTAGCCCTGCGGAGCTACGCCCAATGTCAAACCTGAATCCACGCCCACGTAGGCTTCAAGGAGGCACCGGGTTACATGCAGCTTCCGGACGCTCTACCCGGCGGAATTGATGGGCTGCGCTCCAGCGTCGGAGCCTCGCGGAACAACAAGTTCAAAGCATTCACAGCCGCCACCCAACGGCGACTTATTCTGACTCATGCTGAAGCCATCTCAAAAGGACCGCCAATTGCGCGCGCGCCATTCTGAACGCTCGTTTCCCGCGCTGCAAAGTGGCTCGGCGAAAAATATTCATACTGAATACTTCGCATCTATCAGCAAAATTCTAGTGCCAGCCAAAAATTGCGATGTGCATCGAGATTGATAAAAAAAGAAGTATTTTTTTCGATCAACTTGCACACCTCACATCACCCACAAAACCGCATCAGCAAACGGTTTGCTCGCCTCATCAGCATCATCCGTGTCGGCGTAACAACAGGACAAAAGAAATAAATTTCGCTTAAAGAATTTATCAAACGCATAACGCATCAACCTGGAAACCGCATAGCCAAGCGGTTTACGGGAAATCGAGTAGATAACATGTATCAAACATGTTGGCGACAACGCCGTAAACTATCACTCGCCTGATTGCAAATTTTTGTTTGGGCGCCCTAGAATGAGCGCTAATCACCGGTTGCCACTCTTATGTCAGAGAGTGCTAGGTGGAGGAACTATGAAAAGACTTTGAGAGGGCCACCGGCAAACGTGCCGTTGCTGGTGAGCCAACAAAAAGAAAAGGCCCGAGCAACGCTGCAACCACTGGAATGGACGCGCTACTCAGGCCTTAGGCACCGCCACGAAGAGTCCCGGCGCCAGCTATAGCTGGCGCCGATCGCGCCTTTTCGCGTGTCGCGTATACGCGCTCGCGTTCTGGTGCGACTGATCTTCAGGGCTCCATTTTAGGTGCGACCTCTCCTAATCCGAAAGATTTTTCGCAAATCACAGGCTTGGGAAGGGCGACTGTCTGATTTTTGCCGCAACGCGCGGCAAGGAGCTTTGTTATGCCCAAATTTGTTGTTCGAGTGACCATTCATGATGGTCGTGAGCAGGACTATCAACGCCTGCACGAAGCGCTGGAAGCCATCGGCTGTCTTCGCAGGATCATGTCTAGTGATGGTCGATGGTACCAGCTACCAGACGCCACATACGTCTACGGGCCATCTACGCCAACCAACGTGGGATCGGTACGCGATCGAGTGGCTCCGGTTGTGAAGCGCACGGTTCCCCGCACGACGGCGCCGGAAGTGTTTGTAGCCGAGTATTCATCGTCGGCGTGGTCTGGTCTCACTTTGGTGAAGTAGGAGAGCAGGGCCGCAGTCGACCCGCACTTCTGCCGGTCGACTGCCCCTGAGCTGTTGCGCACCGTCAGCCGACACCAGCCCGGCCATGCCGCGCGCATAGCCCAAACGCACCGCCACCTCCCCATCCATTCACCTACCGCCTGCTGCCCTGCAGCGGCTCAATGTCACCGCGCGCAAACACGGCGTCGGACGATTCGGCAAAGCGCCAACGAGCAGCCCCATGAAGGCGGGAGCGCGATGCGCCATCGTTCCACCGGCGACGATGAGCCGGTGCCTGCTTTGCTCTTCCACCGGGATACACGCAAACTGAAAAAGCCCGTGGGTCCGTGTAGTTCTTTGTCTAACTCTTTGATTTATAACGAAAGGGGCGCCACGGTTTTGCCCCAAAATGCCACGACTTCGGTTCTATCCGCCACACGCCCCCTTTTTCCCGGCGTCCCTACTTCTTTCCTTTTTTCCTTTAAAAATCAAAGAGAAAGAGAAAGAAGGCGGTGAGAAAACAGGGAAGAGCCGTGCCACGGTTTCGAGGGGTTGCCTATTTTTTAGGCCACGGAATTGGAGGCGTGCCACACCCCATTTCGTGGCATTCCGTGGCGCCTAGATTCGTTGTAGCGTAAGGCTTTGCGGGCGATAGGAAGGGGATGCCACGGAACCACGGGTGTTTTTTGCCTGTGGGGGCCGACGGCACGCCGTATTGGCGAAAAGGCGGGGCGCAGTCGAGGTGTTATTGGCAGCGGGATGCACAAGTGTTCATCCTTATTCTGCAAGCACCTATCGCCTCACCGAATGTGGCGAAGGGCTTTCACGAGCACGGGAGGACGGGAGTGCCAGTAATCACCAGCATCGCAGAGGGGTCGCGGCATGAGCGTTGATCGATTCCAGCTACTGCGAAATGTAGGGCGGTTCGACTCGGTCAATGCGGGTGCGCAACTTCCGTTGGGCCGCCTCGCACTCATTTATGCAGAGAATGGCCGAGGAAAAACAACGCTCGCGGCTATCCTTAAATCGGCAGGCACGGGCGACGCGTCACTGGTCACAGAGCGTCATCGACTTGGCGCGCAACACCCGCCGCACTTGGTCATCTCGCTCGGAATAGGCGCACCCCTCATTTTCCAGAACGGCGCCTGGTCTGCCACGCTTCCGAATATCGCAGTTTTTGACGACCGCTTTGTTGCGCAGAATGTCTGTTCAGGGATCGAGATCGAGACGGCTCACCGGCAGAACTTGCATGAGTTGATTCTGGGCGCTCAAGGCGTCGCGTTGAATGCTGTGTTGCAAGGCCATGTCGCTCGTATTGAAGAGCACAACCGTGCCCTGCGAGGGCTGGAAGACGCAATTCCGGCTGCCGCCCGGGGGGCGCTTTCGGTCGACGACTTCTGCGGACTACCCGCTCAGGCCAATATCGATGTAGCCATCCGGGAGGCGGAGCGCGACCTCGCTGCGGCGCAGTCGGCTGACATGGTGCGGCAAGCGGCAGAGTTTTCCACACTGACTCTGCCGGCGTTTGACATTGAGGCACTCAACGCCTTGCTGGTGCGCACACTGCCAGAACTTGAGGCCGCTGCGGCCGCAAACGTCCAAGCCCATCTGGCGAAGCTCGGACCAGAGGCCGCCGCTTGGGTCCACGATGGGATGCAACTCGTCGCCGGTGCGTCGGCGGGGCACGACAAAGACATCTGTCCCTTCTGCGCGCAGGACCTCGCAGGTTCACCACTTTTGCGCCACTACCAAGCGTATTTCAGCGCCGCTTATGAGGGGCTGAAGCAGGATATCGCACAATACATTCGGGGAGTGAACACCGCCCACGGCGCTCCGGCGGCCCTCGCGTTTGAGAGATCAGCGCGCGAAGCGGAGCGGAGCAGCACGTTTTGGCGCTCGTTCCTCGCAGTCCCTGAGTTCGCAATCGACACTGCGGCTGTGACGCAAGTGTGGACCCAAGCGCGCGAGGCGGTCGCGCAAGCGCTCGCCGAAAAGCAGGCTTCACCACTTGAGGGAATGCGGCTTTCCGCGGCTGCCCTTGCGGCGCTGGAGGCCTACGAAGCGGCCAAGGCAGCGGTTGTGGCCTGCTCTGAATCCCTGGAGGCTTGCAACGACCAAATTGCTGCAGTAAAGGAACGCGCAGCGTCGGCTAACGTGGCGAGGCTAACTCTCGATCTGACCAGGCTGAAATGCGTCCAGGCGCGTCACTCGGACGCAGTGGCACCGCACTGCGCGGCCTATCTCGCAGAGAAGGCATCGAAGACCGAAACTGAACGCCTAAGAACGCAGGCGCGCTCGGCGCTCGACAACTATCGGCAGAACATTTTTCCAGCGTACCAGGACGCGATTAACATCTACCTGGGGCGTTTCAACGCTGGCTTTCGCCTCGATGCAGTCGGCTCAGTCAACAATAGGGGAGGTTCTTCTTGCACCTACAACGTGCTCATCAACAACGAGACGGTGCCGCTAACTTCTGCCGCTGGTCCCTCCTTCCGCAACACGCTGAGTGCGGGTGATCGCAACGCACTCGCTCTAGCGTTCTTCTTCGCTTCGTTGGACCAGGACCCCCAACTTGCGCAGAAGGTCGTCGTTATTGACGACCCCATGACAAGCCTTGATGAACATCGTTCGCTGACCACAGTGCAGGAGATTCGACGGCTTGTGGGCCGCGTAGCGCAAGTAATCGTGCTTTCACACTCTAAGCCGTTCCTGTGTGGCCTATGGGAAGGCGCCAACCCGGCTGATCGCTCAGCGATCAGGGTATCCCGCGAGGCTACGGGTTCAACTTTGGCGCCCTGGGATGTTCGGCAGGACTGCATCACGGAGCATGACAAGCGCCACGAGTTGGTGACTCGGTATTTGCAGGCGGCTGACCCTGCAGAAGAGCGCGCGGTGGCGGCCGCCTTGCGACCCATCCTTGAAGCGTTCGCCCGCGTTGCCTATCCGGCCACGTTTCAGCCGGGTAGCCTCCTCGGGCCATTTCTTGGTATTTGTGAACAGAGGGTGAATACGCCGGCGCAAATCCTGAGCCAGGTCGACATCACGGAGTTGAGAGCATTGCTAGACTACGCCAACCTTTTTCATCATGACAGCAATCCGGCCTGGGCCGCGCAACTCATCAACGATCAGGAACTCGCTGACTTTGCACGGCGCACGCTTGCCTTTACGAGACGGTCATAGCGATGGGTGGGGCTGCCAATTCGCCTCAATGCGGTTGTGCTGTTTATTTCACAGTGGTGGATGTTCGAAAGCGGCGAGTCAGTGCAGTTGAACTATTCCATCCGGGTAGCATCTGGTGCAGGTGAAACGCGCAAAAAAACTATGCTCGACTGGGACCGTAGAACAACGCCGAAATGGCGGTTGATTCGAAGAGATCAAAAAGGTCACGCATACAGTGTTAAAGAAGTGTTGAAGCTGCTCGCGCCGGAAAAGTGGATGTGTCAGCGGCTTCTTCCTCGATCACAAGAGTTGGCTCGGCCTGACACTCTTTCCTCGCGATATGGGCTAGATATCTTCCCACCCCACACCGACTTCGCGACCATTGATGTCCCCCCTCAATACCTAGTATTGGTTGCGCCGCAACCGAGAGCAGCAGACACATTGATATACGACGCTGGTGAACTTGTTCGCGAATTCGGGATTGATTACTTGCAGCGATGTTTGTACTTGCTGCGTGGGCGGACATCACGCTACTGTCGTTTAATAACGCATCAAGACAATAAGAAAGTACTTCGATACAACGCGACCGTTATGGCGGCGCAGAATGCGGAGGCTCACGCTGTCGCCGACTACATCAAGACCTCTATGAGGGCTACGTGTCGTATAGATTGGACCCAGCATCGGATGGCAATTCTGGACAATTGGAGCGCGATGCATGGGAGAGACGCATTGGACGGCACGCTTGGCGTAGGGCTATATCGCTTTGCACTTTGGGGGAGCAATGACTTGGACAACCGAGAACTATTTTTCGAAGGCCCAGTTGTACTGGCAACGGGGCAGTAGTCGCGGGCGAGACAGTGAGGACTTCATCCTCTACCTTTGTTTTGCCCTCGAACTCATAGCTCGTGGAGCGGTGTGTCACGTCAATCCGGCACTCAATGCAGCCTCCGATTTGGAGAGCCTTCTCTTTGCGTGTGGACGGGTTCCGAGATCGCCACCAAGGTCGGCGGACCTGCAAGAGGTTATAAAAAGGCTTCAGCGACTTGTACCTGAGTTGACTGACGCGGAGGTCGCCAATGTCCAAACATTGGTCAATACACGTAATGGCGAGCTTCACGGTGATACAGCGGAGATCGCACAGTTGGCGGTGAACACTCTCATGCCGCACGTGTACTCGTTCATCGTCAAGGTCGCGGATTTTGCCGCTCAAAGCTTGGACACCTTGCTAGGTCCGGAGGATGCCGAAACCGCCAGAAGGACGGCCCAAGCCATCACAAAGGATCGATCACGACGAGTCCAAGACCTCATCCGCGTTTGCAAGGAGCGCTTTTTCTCCTTGCCAGATAACGAGCAACAGGCGAAGCGAGATGCATCGAAAACTGTAGCGTTGTCGGCGGTTCTCGTGAGCGGCCACCACATCATGTATTTGAAGTGCCCGGCGTGTGCGCAGGTTGGCCAATTGTTGGCAGCTCCGGTCGGCAGAAGCGCGCCCTTCTTAAGAGGGGAGGAACTGGTCCAAGAGGTTCGAGTGGCCCCATTTCAGTTCGCCTGCAAGTGCTGTGGCTTAGATATACGCGGCTTGGACGAACTGATGGCCGCTGGATTCGGGCATGAATATTCTTCGATGGACCAAGTCGATCCGGTCGATCATTTCAACATTGACCCGCATGACTACATCGATGCCGAGACCGTGGCACGCGAGTACTACCGGGAAAATTACGGCGACGAGTATCGGGATGAATGAGTGTCGCCAAGACAAACGGTCTCTGGCCCTTTGCTGGGGACGATCCACGTCACATCTGCGAGCCGGGAAGTTGATCGCTGTGGGGGCAAGTTTGGGGGCAAGTCTCAAAAGGCAGGTGGAAGATTGGCTTAGTCATAAGCATTCCCAGCATTTGTTCGAGAGCCCTTCGGCCACCAAGTTACTGGCAGCGTTTGATGAGCGATGCCCGAAAAAAACCCGCGAAGCGTTGAGCTTCGCGGGTTTTTTGTTGCTAGCCCTGCCTAAAGTTTGCCGTTGGCACCCAGGGCAGGCGGGGGCAAGTTCGGGGGCCACGTAACCACCCGGCGAATCACTAGCCCTATGGCCCCCTGGTCAAGCTCGAAAAGCTTGGGCTTTACGCTACGCCCCGCGCTGTCGGACCACAGTTCTCCGTCGCAGCGGCTCGGAACTTCCGTGAAAAAGAGCCGGCACTGGCGGGCTCTTTTGGGTTCTTGCTCGGACGTAACTCTTAGTGGCGTCGTCGGCTTCTAGTCGGAGCGGTCAGGCGGCATTACCGGAGAGGCACCCTTATGATTTGCACGTTGCACATCGAATCAAACATGCTCGCTTTTTCTTCGATGTTTTCACCGTGGTAGGCCACGACAAAGGGGCGCCACCATGCACTTTTCTCGCCCAGATCGTATGTCAGGCGATAGCTTTGGCCTGCTTCAGCGTTAAATTTCAGTGTGGCAAGCTCGGATTTCCGACATAGCAAAAAAAACTGTGCGTCGAGTTCGTGTTGACCGGGCAGCATCTCGATAATTTCGCGCCGTTTGCCAGCAGAGTGCACCAAGGCTCTGGCATCGGTTGGCTGCTCTGTAATGGTGTCAAAGCGACGTACCACTACATGTGGATCGACATATAGCAGGGATAGGTTCTTCTGGTCCTTGGTGTGGACCGTCGTATAGCTTTACCTTCGAGTAGACGGTGCAGCCGCACAATAGTGCGGCAGCGAGCAGGGGGGCTAATACGACTCGCATTGGTTTTTCTCGAGATATTTTGGGAGGCCGAATATATCTCGGATCAAGGGTCGCCCATACGATAGCGGCAGCCTTTGGCACCACCGCACATCAAATCAGAGCTAACAATGGACGACACGCTAAGAACTTAGGCAGTCAAACTGCGAGGCATAGATTCGACCGAAGCGGCGACTTAGCTCATGGAGGCATATCCCGTCGATAGCGCCGACTATGGGAGCGCGTTTCGCTTGCTTCGTGCCAGGTCATTCGATGCTGGGTCTGATACTCCTGCTCGTGACCGGTCCACCGCGGCTTTTGGTGATAAGCGGGCTCCCATGGCATTTAGCTTTGGCAAGCTGCGGACAGCCCACCGAGAGAATTGATTTGGAGTGAGTCTCATGCCGATCAGCATCCTCCCTTCTATTGCCAGTCGGCTCGCAGAGCTGGAAGCAGCGCCGCGCCCAATCGAGCCCCATTTGCTCTCCGTCGAACTCGACAGGTTGGTGACAGATCCGGACAAGCTCACTGAAGATGAGCGGCTGGGGTGCCAAGCCGAAATCGTCGGCTGGCGGTTTATGCCCATGCGCGGAGACGATCGTGGACCATGGGACAGCTACTTCGGGCCGCTCGGCTCAGGAACCACGGAAGACGGCAAAGAGGTCTACTTCCCGGACGCGAGGGAGATATCACGGGAGGTGATCGAGCATTGGTGGAACCGCTCTGAGCAGGCGTCTCACCCGGTTCTGCGTGCCAGGTACGCGGACCTCGCGTTGGAAATTGGCCGCGTCTGGAATCGTCATCACCCTAGTCAGCCGCAGTTCACCTTTTCACGCGAACTCGCGCAGCGAGCCGTTGACGCTCACTTGAAAGCCGTTGCGGACGATCTGGCAGAGAGTGATCACCAGGCTTGGACATTCCTAAACAGGGCCTTGGACTTGGCGCTACTTGTGAAAGACCGAGAGCGAGTCGGGCGGGCCAAGCTCGAGGCGTTCGCATATTGTCGAAAACTGCACGGCGCCGGCGAGTCCGGATATTGGTGGAACCTTGACAATATGTTCTGGGATCGCAAAGGCGCACCGCTCACGGAAGAGGAGCGCTCTGAGCTGATCGGCTGGCTTGAGGAGGCCTTGGAGGGTCACGCCAATATCAAAGATGCACAGCGCTTTGACCCGCACCAGGCGCAGAGCGCCGCTGACCGCCTTTCCCGCTGGTCGGAGAAACTTGGAGCGCCTGAGCGCAGCATCTCCGTAATCAAGAAAGCAGGTGCCGCGTTTGAGGAGATTGCCGCGAAAAGCAACGCGCTGACCGCCATCGCATGGTTGGAGGATTTGAGCGTTCGCTATCGGCGAGCGAATCTCATGGGCGACGTCGCTCGGGTCGACGCGACGATCAAGGCCCGCAGCGAGGAGGCCGAACAGTCGATGAGGCGCCACGAGGTCAGGCTGGAAATCACCAAGCAGGAAATGGATGAGTGGCTCAACAACTTGCTCGGGGAGTCATTGGAGCTGTCGCTCGGTCGGATCGCGGTTCATTTAATGACCAGTGAGGAGCAGTTGCGCCAATTCGTCGAAGATTCGGCCGCAAACGCGCCGCTTCAGGCTCACATACAGATCAACATTGTGGGCTCCAGCGGATTCACACGAGCAAAGATCGGCTCGGTCAAGGACGACATGCCTGGCCGCCTCATGAATATGGCCGCCACGCTCATCGGTCAGCAGGCCCCGTGGGTACATATGGCTCTGCAGCGCGCGAAGGAAAAATGGCAGCTCGATTCGGAAAAGCTTTTCGCTTGGCTGACTCAGAGCCCTTTGTTCCCAGTCGGCTCTCATAGTTTGCTGCGCGTCGGCATCGACTCGTGGTTTGCCGAGGACCACCTCAAGGCGATCCATCTGCTTGTGCCGCAGGCGGAGGCCGCACTCAGAGAATGGCTGATGTTGATGGGTGAGTCACCAATGCGGCCCGACCCGGAGTCAGGCGGCTTTGAGGCGTTGGGGATGGGTAGGGTCCTACACACCGAGTCCTTCAGGACGAGGGTGAACCCCACACTGCGCATGCACCTGAGGGCCCTATACACTGACGCCAAAGGACTCAACGTTCGCAATCGGATCGCTCACGGACTCGCCAGCCCGGAAGTATTAGACAGAGGAATTGCTAACTGGGTGATCCACTCGCTCCTGGCTATTCGCACCTACGCGCATCTAAAGTAACAAGGGCCGCTGGTCGGAGCGCATCCGCGCACGTCGGCTGTCCGCTTTGGGGTTGCGGATTCAACCGGTCAATGCACATCGCTATGGGGCAATTTTGGGGGCAAATTATTTATGCAAAGTAGAGGTTTGGCTCAACCAAGCGCTCAGGTCGAACCTCAACGCCAAAGAAAAAGCCCGCGAGCCAAACAGCATCGCGGGCTTTTCCAAATCTAGGCCACCATCAGCAGCCCCTCACCTCACTCCCCAGGCACCTCCTCGACCGTCTTCCGTGGCCCCCGGCTAAACCGCGCCGACAACGTCCGTCGCGCCGATTCCAACCCTTCCCCTTTGCCCGCAACCTTCAGGTACGTGTAACCCTCCAGCGCGGCCGTCATCAGGTCACTGCCCATCGCGAGTTGCGAATCCTGCATTCTTTCCAGCAACTTCTCCACGCGGGCGAGGCGAGGGCGCAGGGTGTCAAAGCCCACCAAGTCACGTCGCATTTCCTGCAGGTTGAAATTGGCGGGAAGCACGCCGGGGTTGTTGCTCAGCAGTTCCACTGCCTGGCGGCAGAACGCTTCGGACTTGTCGCCCATCTTCATGAGCGTGCTGCGCTGCTCGACTGACAGGCCAATCAGGCCGACGAGCTTTTCTTCCAGTGTCTTGAGCGCACCGTCAATGGCGGTCAGGTCGGTGGCGCTGGGTTGAAACGAGATCAAGTTCTGAGACATTGCGTTCCTTCTAAAGCGGATATCAACGTCATGCCGATTGGCACAACCCGGTGAGGTTGGCTACCGCTGCGGCGTATCGCAATGCTGTACACAACTTTTGACGGAAAGCGCCCGCTCATGGGGCGAGCAAGCCCGCTCACGCCGTTCGAATGTTGGAGCGTGAAGCGCGAGCCTCGGACTGTCGAATTCGACTCTCTGACACTGACGCTCGACCCTCAGACAGTGGAACGTGACCCTCAGACAGTGAAGTTCGAGTGTTTGAGGCTCAAACGCGAACCTCAAAGGGTCGAATTCGACTGTTTGACACTGGCGCTCGACCCTCCAACAGTGAAACGCCAGTGTTTGACCCTCGCGTTCCACTCTCTGAGGGTGAGGCGCCACTGTTTGAGGGTGGAGCGTGACCTTCCGGCCGTCGCTGCCTGCGAATCAAGAATCCAACTTTCGCCGCTGCCCCCGTCGCTATAATCCATCCCGCTGCCGCACCAACGGCAGTCGGGTTTGGCGACTCGACATACTCACAACGAGCATCCGCTTGGCGGATACGCTCGGGCACACTCGCGCATGCCTCCTATGGCGGGCCGGGTGGGGAGACCGCAAGGTCTGCCGGTTGCCGTGAGTACCGGTTCGCCAGCCCCGCCGTCAGGCCCGCCACCTTCGTCTGGCGACGAGAAGGCGGACCTCCAATCAATACTCACGGAGGCGCCTATGCCTATTGCAGACGAGACGCGACCAGCGTCCTACCCATCTCCACCCGCATCACCCAGCCCACCGCCCTCGTCATCCGACACAGGTAGGCTCACCAAGAACCGTACCTACCTGAACGGCGCAATCGCAGCGCAGGCGTATCTCCGGCGCACACGCGCCGCCATGCGCAGCCACGGCCAATGCCGCCCGGGCATGCTGCGCGAGCAGCTTCAACATCTGTCCGCGCACGCGTTTCCGCCGGCTTTTATCAAAGGCTTTGTGGATGCGATTGATGCGTACGTATCGATGTCGCTCGGGGGCCGCGATGTCGATCCGCAAACGTGGGACGTGTTAGCCGCCATAGAGCGGCGGGGCTACAGCCAATAACAACAGATTGACGCATTCCCGTGACGGGCGGGAATGCCTGTGTAGGGTCGGAGTTGCAGTTGCAGTTGCAGTTGCAGTGGCGCGTTGGCTGCTGGAGCTGCCCGCTTGCGGCCAGAAGGCGACATTCACCGGACATTCCCGCCCCAAGCGCGGCGGTGCTTCCCGCTCCGGTTAAGCTGGGAATTCCCCATTTTTTGCAGAACGTTGCGCCGCTATAATCGGCTACCCTCGTAGTCCACTTTTCCATGTCCTTCGCCCGCCGCCTTTTCGTATGGCTTGCGCTCCTCGGTATGGTGCTGCATGCGCCATTGCCGGCGATGCCGCATGGGCAACAGGTGGAATGGCTGGCCAGCCAGACCATTTGTAGTGCGAGTGGCATGCACAGCGAGGGGATGACCACGCAGTCATCCGGCAATCAAGACGACTCCGGCGCCGGCCACAGCGACATGCTGTGCTGCCTGGTTTGCGCGGACCTCGCTTCCAATCACGCGGCACCCCCGGCCGCTTGGGCTTTCGTTGAGCAACGCGGCTTGCATTTTGCCGTGCCACCGCTTCCTCCGTCGGGCTTCTACCGACATCCTGGCAGGTTACTGGCGGCCGCCCGGGCACCGCCGGTGGCATAGCGCACGTCGTCTATATGACCCATGGCGCGCTGCCTGCGCACCATTACGCCAACGGCGGAGACTCCGCCCGTGCCTTGCCAGGACTTTCATGAATCCGATTCTTCGCGCCGGAGCCGCCGGCGCAGCCTTGTTGTCCCCTGCGTTTGCTTTTGCCTGCGCCACCTGCGGCTGTTCGCTGAGCACCGATGCCGCCATGGGCTACTCCGCCATCCCCGGCTGGCGCATCAGCCTTGATTACACGTACATCCCGCAGAACCAGTTGCGTCACGGCACACGCTCGGTCACGCCGGCGGAGGCCGCGAGCATCAATGCCGCCGGAGGCAACCAGGAGGTGGAGCGCCAGACCATCAACCGCTACACCAACCTGAGCATCTACTACAGCCCGAACAGCAGTTGGAGCTTCGGCGCAATCGTGCCTTACATCAACCGCAGCCACACGACATACGGCTCAGCCACGCCCGACCAACTCACCCCGGACAACGTAAGCGGCGCCACGGCCAGCGGCCTGGGCGACATTAAGCTCATCGCCAACTACCAAGGTTTCCTGCCGACGCACAATCTGGGCGTTCAATTGGGCGTGAAGCTGCCGACCGGCCGCTACGGCGGCCAGGACGTGAACACCGGCGCCACGGTGGGGCGCAATCCGGTGTTCTTCAACAGCGGCCCCAACGCAGCGGGTGGGCAGGCGCTCGATACCAGCCTGCAACCAGGTACCGGCAGCACCGACTTGATTCTCGGCGCCTACTACTACCAACCCGTCAGCCAGGATTTCGATGCCTTCATCAACGGTCAATTCCAAGCGGCCGTGACCCACAGGCTGCGTGATGCCGGCGCCGACTTCCGGCCAGGTAATGCCGCGACAATGAGCTTCGGCGTGCGCTACGAGGCCAATCCGCACATCGTGCCGCAGTTGCAGTTCAACGTGACGCGCAAGGGTGCTGACAAGGGGGCGCTGGCTGACACCACCAATACGGCCGGCACGGTGGTTTATCTGTCGCCGGGCGTGACGGTCAGTGTGGCGCACAACCTGCAGGTCTATGCTTTCCTGCAGAAAGCGCTGTACAGCAACCTGCAGGGCTATCAACTCTTCCCGCGCTGGTCGGGCACAGTCGGAGCGAGCTATGCGTTCTGATGCGGACATGAACCCGATGCAAGGGCCCGGGCCGAGGCGCGCCTGGCTGCGTGCCGCAGGCGCGCTTGCCATGGGAGCCGGGCTGGGCGGCCGACAGGCGGCGGCGCACGCGGCCAGTCTGGAGGTTGGGCGCCCCGCACCACCCCTCGTCCTGCACACTCTGGACGGGCGCAGCATTGCGACCGATGATCTGCGCGGTCAGGTGGTAATCCTGACGTTCTGGGCGACGTGGTGCGGTCCTTGCCGCACGGAGCTTCCGCTGCTATCAGCCTACGCCGCACGCCATGCCGACAAGGGCTTGCGCGTACTGGGCTTCAGCCTGGACGAGCCAGCGGAGCTGCCGGCCGTGCGCGAAGTAGCGGCCAAGCTGAGCTTTCCGGTAGGCCTGCTCGGCAGCGCTTACGCGGGCGGCTACGGCCGCATCTGGCGCCTGCCCGTCAACTTCACGGTCGACCGCAAAGGCCTGCTGGCCGACAACGGCTGGGACTCGCGCGAGCCCGCCTGGACGGCCGAACGCCTGGAGCGCGTTGTCACACCTTTGTTGCGTTGAGGGTGGGCGGGCGATTGAGTAGCGTTCGCGCCGAGCTACTCGCCGTCACCGGGTAGTGTCGCGTCGGTGATTTGGTAATGGACATTCGACGATAGGGAGCGACAGGTGGCCTTGGGTCGGTAGCGGGCGTCGACCGATAGAGTTTCGGCTGGCTGCTACCGGCCAAGAGCAGCCATTCGGTACCGGCCATGAGGTGACATTCAACTATGCCATCCCCCAGTTTTCGTCTTACAGCAATGTATGCCGAGGGCGAAATGCAGTCCGTCGCTCGGCGTTATGTTCCAGCTTGCGTTGTGGAGGCGCTTCACCTTGAGCCGACCGCGCCATGGTTCTTGGTAAAAACAAAGACAGATATGGAGCGTGACCTGCTGAGAATGACTGAAACGCTCCTGAGCGAGTTCCAGGCAGTGTTTCGGGCATGCGGGTGCCCTGATGACATCGTCCGACGGCTCGCGTTTACGTTCCAGTCACTTGAGACCGTAGAGCGAGACTATGGGGGCAACTGGTATTGGGCGTTGAAGTAGTCAACGTTTTGCCCAACACACCTACCCTCGAAACCTCCCGCCGCCCCTCAGCCCCTCAGCCAAACTGGCGCGCCGCATCGCGCGCCAGGCCAGAACCGATCCCGCCGAACAGGTCGCCCTCGACGCGCCGCGCCGACGGCAGCACTTGCGCCAGTTGCTCGCGCAGCAACGGCACCCCGCTGGAGCCGCCGGCGAAGAGAATGGTATCGACCGCTTCCGCTGCGACGCCCGCCGTCTTCAGCATCGCTTGCACCGTCGAGACCGTCTTGCCGACCAGCTTCCCGATCGACTGGTCGAAGTCTTCGCGCGTGACGGACTGCTTCAACTCGGGCGCGATGCGG
>Ga0209482_1000796_pt1 | contig 25319 bp, 24 predicted proteins | sample CoawatmetaG10DNA_FD_187512 | JGI IMG/M metagenome (GOLD analysis project Ga0209482, IMG submission 187512) | Marine microbial communities from the West Antarctic Peninsula - Coastal water metaG104-DNA (SPAdes) (version 2) | ecosystem: Environmental > Aquatic > Marine > Coastal ...
ACATTAATTGAATCATTACCTGTACTTCAGAATGATAGTCTTTTGGAAATAACGGTCTAAGAACTCTGTCTACTAAACGCATTGTTAAAACTTCTCCATCACTGGGTCTAGCTTCTCTTTTAAAGAACCCTCCAGGATATCTACCAGCAGCAGCAAATTTCTCTCTGTAATCTACAGTTAGAGGAAGAAAATTAACATTAGATGCTTCGTAGTTAGAAACGACAGTACATAAAAGCATTGCCTTTCCCATTTGAACAACAACAGATCCATGAGCTTGTTTTGCAAGTTTGCCAGTTTCTAAAGTTATTACTCTTCCATCACCTAAATCGATGGACTCATTATAAGTTTTGATTTTCATATTTTTCATTAAAATTAATTAAGTTGTGTTGTGCCTTAAGTAGAATACCAATGAAAAACTATGATAAAAATATCTATTTACGTAGATTAAGTTTTTTTATAATCTCTCTGTAACGATTGATATCTTTATTTTTAAGATAGTTTAATAAACTTTTTCTTTTACCAACCATCATTACCAAAGATCTTTCTGTATTGTAATCTTTACGATTGTTTTTAAGATGCTCAGTTAAATGGTTAATTCTTTTTGTGAACAAAGCAATTTGTCCTTCAGATGAACCGGTGTCTTTATCAGACTTTCCGTGTTCTTTGAAAATTTCTTTTTTGTTTTCGTTTGATAAATACATGCCAATATTGTTGTAAATGATTATTATGTAGCCAATATTTTTTTATTGGAGCGGCAAATATAAGATTAAATTTTAGAAATAAGCAACTATTTATTGATTTGCCTAACGGGTCTATTTAGAACTAAATCAAAGTAAAGATTTATTTTTTCCTTTAGAAGAGTCCTTGATGTTATAAAATCAAGAAACCCGTGTTCTAGAAGAAATTCTGATTTCTGAAATCCATCAGGAAGATCCTGTCCTGTTGTATCTTTAACAACTCTTGGTCCAGCAAAACCAATTAAGGCACCTGGTTCAGAAATATTTATATCTCCAAGCATAGCAAAAGAAGCCGTTGTTCCTCCAGTTGTAGGGTCAGTACATAACGATACATATGGCAATTTATTATTAGAAAGTTGAGCAAGTTTAGCGGATGTTTTAGCCATCTGCATCAAAGAGATAGCTCCTTCCATCATTCTGGCACCTCCAGATTTTGAAATTATAATAAATGGAACTTTTTTTAAAATTGCTAGATCAATACCTCGACTTATTTTTTCTCCAACTACAGACCCCATTGAACCACCAATATATTGAAAGTCCATACAAGCTATAACTACATCTAATCCTTGAGATTTACCAATTGCAACTCTTATCGCATCTTTAAAGCCTGTTTTTTTTACTGCTGCTTTTGTTCTGTCTTTATAAGACTTTGTATCGTGAAATTTCAAAGGATCCTTTGAATGAATCTTTGAATCAATTTCTTTGAACTTACTATCAAACAATATATCAAAGTATTCTTTACTTCCTATTCTTGTATGAAAACCATCTTCAGGAGATACATAAAAATTTTTTTCTAATTCTTCTGTGTCAATTATTTTTCCAGTAGGAGTTTTATGCCAAAGTCCCTCAGGAGTATCCTTTTTCTCCTTAGTAGTCGTTTGAATTCCTTTCGATTTTCTTTTAAACCAAGCCATATAGAAGGATAATTAAATCAAATATAATAAACCTTAATTAGTTAAGTGTGTCTACATTGTTAAGATCGTGAAATGCTTGAGTTAACCTAGAAATAAAACTTTCTTCAGCTTTTCTTAGCCATACTCTTGGATCATAATATTTTTTATTTGGAATATCTGAACCGTCAGGATTTCCAATTTGTGCTTTTAAATACTCTTCATTTGAATTAAAATAATCTCTAGCACCAGACATAAATGCATACTGCATATCAGTATCAATATTCATTTTAATTGCCCCATATCCAATGGCTTCTCTAATTTGTTCAACTGACGAACCAGATCCACCATGAAACACGAAATCAATAGTATTATGTCCTACATTATACTTTTTTGAAATATAATCTTGAGAATTTTTTAAAATTTTAGGAGTTAATTTAACATTACCTGGCTTGTACACTCCGTGTACATTTCCAAATGCTGCAGCGACAGTGAATTTGTCACTAATTTTTGACAATTCTTCATATGCATAAGCTACCTCTTCAGGCTGGGTATATAGTTTTGAATCATCAACATCCGTATTATCTACTCCATCTTCTTCGCCTCCTGTTATTCCAAGCTCTATCTCCAAAGTCATCCCGATTTTACTCATTCTTTTTAAGTAATCTTTACATATATCTATGTTTTCTTCTAAAGACTCTTCTGATAAATCTATCATATGTGAACTAAAAAGAGATTTACCTGTTATTTTGAAATGCTTTTCGCTAGCATCTATTAAGCCATCTATCCATGGTAATAATTTTTTTGCAGCATGGTCGGTATGAAGAATCACGGGAACATCATAAGCTAATGAAAGTTCTTGGACGTGTTTTGCACCAGCTATTGCACCAGCTATTGCACCTTTTTGATTTGTATTAGACAACCCTTTACCAGAGTTGAAAACTGCTCCACCATTTGAAAATTGAATAATTACAGGAGCATTTAATTTTGAAGCGGTTTCTAGCACGCTATTGATTGTATTAGAGCCAATTACATTAACTGCAGGAAGAGCGAATTTTTTTTCTTTAGCTAATTTAAAAATTTCTTGAACCTCATCTCCAGTTGCTACTCCCCCTTTTATTTTATTACTCATAGTAATTTTATTATTAAATCGCTAAACTAAAAAGAATTATTGAGCCTAAAAAGGATAATTCAACCCAATGTTAAATACTGCTTTTTTAAAATTAAAATCTGTTAACCACCTGTCTTTAGTCTCTAATACTGGGTTGTAAGTCTTTAAGCCCATATCCAGTCTTAAAACAAAATACCCTAAATTATACCTTAACCCAAGACCACTTCCGATAGCTAATTCATTTAAATCTTTAAGACCGTCAAATGTTCTTTTAGGGTCATTAGTATTATCAAAGACATTCCAAATATTCCCAAAGTCAGTAAACAAAGCTCCATCTAACTTTCCAATTAAATTAAATCTGTATTCAATACTCATTGCAATTTTCATATTTGCTTCATTGAATTCACTTATTGCTCCGCTGCTTCCAGGTCCTAACCTGTAGACTTCCCATGCTCTATTGTCATTTGATCCACCAGCAAAAAAAGATTTTGAAAAAGGAATACTATTTGAATTACCAAATGGAATTGCTATTCCAAAATAACTTCTAAAAGCGATTAATGAATTTGAACTTATAGCCCAATAATCAACATAACTAAACTCAGTTTTTATGTACTGAGAGTATGCAAGTCCTAAAATTTTATTATTACCAAATTCATCAATTCCAACATTAAATTGATTAGCTATAAAATCTGTCAAACTTCCCGCCAGCTCTGCTTTAAATTTTATTTGGGAGAAGTATTTATCGTATATATTTTTTCTATTGTTATTAATTATAGAAAAATTTGATCCAATAATTAAATTATTAGAAGTTAATCTATTTCTTCTGTCATTAATGTAAGACACTCTATAGTAATCTTCATTACTAATCGAAAAAATTTTAGACGTAACAGTTTCTATAAATGAATCAATTCCAGTTGGAATTATTAATTCATTTGATGAATTGAAATATGAACTATTTGCATTGTTGTTTATTGCTATTGAATTAATAGTATTAAAAGAGTTTGAATAAATATTAAAGTAATTGATACTATTTTTATTGTTTACTAACTCAATGTTTAATAAACCTAAATTGATTTTTTTATTATTTTTATTCGTCCAATCATAATTTACATCAAATTTAAAACTCTGTCTGTCTAAACCAATATTAGTTTGTTTAGAAGTCCCAATTCCTATGTACGTGGTTGGGTTATTTTCAAGATCCTCTAATTTTTTAAATTTAAAAGGATTGAAAAATTTAGGAAATTTTAATCTAATATCTATACCAAATTCTGAAATCGTTGTATTAGAAGATTTTCCGATAGTTCCTCTGCTAGTAAACTCTAATCTTTCCCCTCCTTTGAATATATTTCTAGTTGTCAATGAACTTTGAAAAGCTAATCCTACATCTTCAATATTGGAATGTTTTAAATCAAGTCCAAAACCTAAAGAGAACTTCTTTTTAGGGATCAAAAGAATATTAGCTTCTAATTCATCTCTGGAATTATTTAAATAATTAAAACTGATTGATGGGTATTGAAAATTTTTAAAATTATTTAGTTGAGTAATGGTCTTAGACCTAATTAAATCACTGTATAAACTATCTTTTTTTATAGAAATTAATTTTGTTAAATTTTTAGGATTATATTTTAATTTTCCATTAGAGTAAATATTTATTCCATTTTTAGATATGTAATTTTTTAAATCATCATCGTTTAGTTTATTTATTTCATTAGTATATAGGTTTATTTTCCTTATGAAATGGAGCATGTAATTATCTTCATTGTTTTTTGGGTTATTATCAATGATATTAACTATAACAGGAATACTTAAATCAACAGTAGAAGTATCCACCTTTAATTCAAAGTTTATTGAACTAATTTGAAAATTATAGATGCCTGAATTTTTAAATAATTTGTTTAGCCTGTTTCTTTCAGATTCAAAGTCTTTAGTGTTAAAGGGATTGTTCTTTTTTAAAAATGAGGATGACTTGTTTGCAATATAAATTGAATCTATAACTTTAGATTTAATATTTGATTTTATCGAATCAAGATAATATTGGTTTCCTAACGTTATTTCATAATTAATTTTTCCATAGCTTTTGTTTTTTTTATCAATTATTGTTTTGGTTTGAATTTTTGATTTAAAAAATCCATTATTTTTATAAAAAGATTTTAAATTTTCTATTGATATTTCTGTTTTGACAGAGTCTATTATTTCTAATTCTTCACCATTTCTAACTTTCCAGTTATTATAATCTTTTATGTATTTTTTAATTTGATGAAGTTGTTTTTTTGAAAAAAAGGTGATTAATTTAGATTTTCTAAGATTAGATTTTTCAATCCATGAATCAAAAATAGAGTCAGTATTTTTTTTTGATGATTCATTTAAATATGCTGAAAATGGAAAACCTAAAAAATAATTATTTTTACTCTGAGTTAATAGAGGCCTTAAAGAATCTTTAGGGATTTTATTTCCGTTAACTATCAATTCATTAGATTTTAGAATAAGCTTTCCGTTTGTAATATTTTTTGAAATACTACAACCAATAAATAATGGAATAAAGATTGTAAATAATAGTATTTTTGTTAAGTTATGTTTCACAGAATAATATTATTATCAAAAATACATCTTTAAATATGGTTAGCAAAAAGGACATTAAATTGATAAGTAGCCTAAAGCAAAAGAAGTTTAGGTTTTTGAACAAGTCTTTTGTAGTTGAGGGTAAAAAATCTATTTCTGAATTTTTAGATTCAAAATTTGAATTAATTAAATTATTTTCAATTGATTGCTCTTTTTTTGCTGACATCAACAGACAAGTTGAAGTTAATATCGAGGAATTAAAAAAAATAAGTTTTTTTAATAGTCCAGATGATCACTTAGCGATTTTTAAAATTCCAAATCAAAAATCAATTAATGAGACTAGATTAATTGTTGCTTTAGAGTCTATAAGAGATCCTGGAAACCTAGGTACAATTATTAGAACTTGTGAGTGGTTTGGAGTAAATGATATTATTTGTTCAAATGACTCTGTGGATTGTTTTAATCCCAAAGTCGTTCAATCTGCAATGGGTTCACTTGCTAGAATAAGTATTAATTATTTAGATCTTAATTCTTATTTAAAAAACACCAAACTCAACTTAACAGGGTTGACATTGAACGGCGATTCTTTATATACTAATAAATCATCTTTTGAAAAAGGGATTCTAATTTTTGGTAACGAAGCTAATGGTATTTCAGATAAGTTATTAAGTGTGTTAAATCAGAATTTAACAATTCCAAGATCAATAAACAGTGATTTTCCAGAAAGTTTGAACCTATCTATTTCGGTTGGAATAGTATTGGGTGAAATAAAAAGAAAAATCTAAAATAATTAATGAAAAGTTAAATTTAGAAACATTCCTCTTGTAGAGAAATATTTTATATTACCAGTCCATGGACTGTTCAAGTCATCATCTGGGATTAACTCGTCTTTCAAAGAAAAAACTCCTCTCAGTGATGGAGAAAACTTAAAATATTGTAAATAAAAATCAATCCCAACACCCAATTCATAATAAAAGTTGTTTTCTTTTACTCTAAAAACATTGTTTTTATTGTCTTCTGGACTATTTTGATTACTAGATAAATTTATTGAAGTTGAAATTCCACCTACTATGTATGGTCTATAATTATTAATTCTTTTAGAACTAAATTTTAAAAGTAAAGGCAAATGAACGTAAGTTGATTTTATTGACCTTAGAGAGTCGGATGCTTTTGAGAATAAAGATCTGTCATTAAATACTATATCTAGTTTATTTGTACTTAATCCAGGCTCAAATCTAAGATTAAAGTAATCACTGATTCTTAGATCTCCTACTAAACCTACGTTAAGTCCCGAATTAGCTTTAATAGAGGTTTCATATTCGGGATTTAATTTATAATCAAGCTTATAATTATATTTATTAAAACCTAAATAATAACCAAAATGTAGCTGTTGTTTATCGAAATTCTGAAGATTTTCAATTTTTGTTTCATTTCTTTGACAATGAAGATTTGAAAAAAATATAAATAACAGAAATATAGGATACAGTTTAATCATAATATTTTCAAATTTAACAAAGAAATATTGGTATTTAAATTTAATTTTTGAATAATAATAATATTCATTTTTTAAAATCAAGTATATTTGTATTCTATTCAATGCTGTATATATGAAAATCATAATAGCAGGAGCTGGTGAAGTTGGGTATCATTTAGCAAAGCTTCTCTCAATTGAGTCTCAGGATATTACCTTAATTGATAATAATGAGTCTAGTATTAACATTGCTGAAAAAAAACTTGATATCAAAACTATTGAAGGAGATTCTACATCATTAACTGTTTTAAAAAAAGCTGATGTTCAAAATTCTGATTTGCTTGTTTCTCTTACTAGTTCAGAATCTACAAATTTTACCACTTGTTTTTTAGCAAAGCAACTAGGAGCTAAACGTACTATTGCTAGAATTTCAAATGTTGAATTTCTTGAAAACTCAAATTCAATCGATTTTGATTTAATTGGAATAGATGAACTAATTTCTCCAGAAAACTTAGCAGCGGAAGAAATTAAACATTTAATTAATGAGTCAGCATTTTCAACTAGTCATGATTTTGAACAGGGAATATTAAAAATGATGGGAATCAAATTGGAAAAGAATGCTCCTTTTATTGGTAAAACAGTAATGGAAGCAGCTTCAGTTTTTCCAGGAGTTCATTTTATGCCAATTGCTCTTAAAAGAGTAGATAGTGAAAAAACTATTATACCAAGAGGAAATACTGTTTTTTATGAATCGGATCAAATATATTTTATTACTAATAAGAAGGGTTTAAACGAACTATATAATTTAATAGGAACTGTAAAACAAGAAATTAATAATATAATGATTTTAGGCGCAGGTCGAGTAGGATCATTGTTAGCTAAAGATCTTAGCGAAAAAGGTTTGAATGTTAAGCTAATTGAAAAAAATAAAAATAAAGCGAATTATTTAGCTGAGCAACTTCGAAATGTTATGATTTTAAATGTTGATGGAAGAAATGTTGATTTGTTAATCGAGGAGAATTTAGATAATATGGATGCTTTTATCGCTACAACAGGAAATTCTGAGACAAACATCATGTCTTGTTTAATGGCTAAGTCAAAAAAAATAAAAAAAACTATAGCCTTAGTAGAGAACATGGATTATTTTAACCTTTCTCAGTCTATTGGAATTGACACTTTGATTAATAAAAAACTTTTGGCAGCTAATGATATTTTTAAATTTGTTAGAAAAGGAGAAATTGTAGAATTGGCCAAGCTTAGCGATATGGATGCTGAAATTGTTGAATTTATAGTCAAGGAAGATTCTAAAGTATTAAACACAAAAATTGTTGACTTGAACTTCCCTTTAAGTGCTATAATTGGTGGTGTTATAAGAGGAGGTAAGGGTTTAATTGTCTTAGGTGATTTTGAAATTAAAATAGGTGATAGGGTTTTAGTTTGTTCAACTCCAGATGGTTTGAGGAAAGTTGAAAGTTTATTTTTATAAACACATATATGTCTAAACTTAACAAAAAATTAATTTTTTATATAATTGGTCTATTACTGTTGTTTAATGGGATTGCTATGATGTTTTCTTCATTTGTTAGTTTTCTGACAAATGATGGTGTTTTAAAAGAAGTTACTTTATCTGCCGTTATTACAATTATTTTAGGTTGCATTATAATGTCTTTTACAAAAAGCAATATAAGACAAATCAATAAACGTGATGGATATTTAATAGTCACCATTGGTTGGTTGACTATGGTTTTTTCAGGGATGCTTCCATATTATCTTACGAATTCTATAACTTTTTTCCCTAACCTGTTTTTTGAAACTATGTCTGGTTATACAACAACAGGTTCAACAATTTTAAATGATATTGAAACCTTACCTAAAAGTATTATTTTTTGGAGAAGCATGACTCACTGGCTTGGTGGCATGGGTATTATAGTACTAGCTATAGCTATTCTGCCCTTGCTTGGCATAGGAGGAATGCAGCTTTTTTCTGCAGAAGCGCCTGGCACTGGAATAGGTGGTGATAAAATACATCCAAGAATTAGTGATACAGCTAAAAGACTATGGATTATTTATGTTGGTTTAACTCTACTAGAAACGATTCTTTTGAAATTAGCAGGAATGAGTTTTTTTGATGCTATTAATAACTCTATGAGTAATATCGCTTCCGGTGGATTTTCATCAAAAAATGAAAGTATAGCTTATTGGAACGATGTTCCAATTATTCAATATATTATAATTTTATTTATGTTTTTATCAGGAACTAATTTTATTCTTATATATTTTGGGCTTACTGGAAAATTTAAAAAAATATTTCAAGACACTGAATTTAAGTGGTATCTATCTTTTATTTTAACTTTTGTAATCATTGTTACTGTAGTTTTATTTTTATCTGTTGAATTAAGTCAGACTGATGTTTTTCATCCTCAAGTTTATGGCAAACTTGAAAGTAGTTTTAGACATGCCTTATTTCAAGTTGTAGCTATTGTTACAACTACAGGATTTGTTACGGGTGATTTTATTTCTTGGACTCCTTTTTTAACAATGTTGTTTTTCGGAATTATGTTTTTGGGAGGTTCATCCGGTTCAACATCAGGTGGTGTTAAAGTGATGAGACATCTTATTTTGATAAAAAATGGTATGTTAGAGTTCAAAAGATCTTTACATCCTAATGCAATACTTCATTTAAGACATAATAGCTCGGTCGTTGAAAAACCAATTATTATCCATGTTTTAGCATTTTTTATTTTATATCTCATATTATTTATAGTTGGAGCAGGAGTACTCAGTCTATTAGGTCTTGACTTTGAGTCAGCAATTGGTGGTGCAGCTTCTTCAATAGGAAATGTTGGTCCAGCCCTAGGAACTCTTGGTCCCTTAAGTAATTTTGAAAGTCTTCCAGTATTTGGAAAATTTTGGTGTGCTTTTTTAATGTTAATAGGTAGGCTAGAACTATTTACTGTATTGATATTATTTACTCCATACTTTTGGAGAGACCATTAATGTGTAAGAGCTTTACTGATTCTAGTTATTGCCTTTTTTATTTCCTGCTTTGAAGCAGCATATGATATTCTAATATTATTTGGGGAACCAAATGCATCACCAGTTACAGTTGCTACATGAGCTTCTTCCAATAAATAAATTGCAAATTCAGAAGCATTATTGATTTTTTTTCCTTTTAAAGTTTTTCCAAAAAATGATGAGATGTCAGGAAAAACGTAAAACGCACCTTGAGGTTGATTTAGTTTAACTCCATTTATCTCTTTTAAAAGCTCAATGATTAACTTTCTTCTTTCTTTAAATTCATCCACCATATATTTAATCTTACTTACAGGAGCTTCAAGCGCAGCTATTGTTGCACGTTGAGCAATACAATTAGCTCCGCTGGTAATCTGCCCTTGCATTTTTGTACAAGCTTTAGCTATCCATTTTGGAGCGCCAATATATCCTATTCTCCACCCTGTCATAGCAAAGGCTTTTGCTAATCCATTAACAGTTATTGTTCTTTCGAACATTGATGGAATTTTTGCAAAACTAAAATGAGGAATACCATAATTTATATGCTCATAAATTTCATCTGAAAGAATGAAAATTTTAGGATACTTTTCTAGAACTTCTGCTAGAGCTAGATACTCTTTTTCACTATATACTGATCCGCTTGGATTATTAGGAGAGTTGATAATGACTAGTTTAGTTTTTTCAGTAATAGAATCTTCTAATTGTTTGGGTGTTATTTTAAAATCACTTAAAATATCAGATCTTATTTCAATTGAATTACCCTCTGCAAGAGTAACTATAGCAGAATAACTAACCCAATATGGAGCTACTAACAACACATCATCACCAGGATTAATTAAGACTTGAACAACATTTGCTATAGATTGTTTAGCACCTGTAGAAACTACAATTTGATTAGAATCATAATCTAATCCATTATCCCTTTTAAATTTATTACAAATAGATTTTTTTAAATCAACATAACCATCTACGGGAGTATAAGAATTATAGTTGTCATCAATTGCTTGTATAGCCGCTTTTTTAATAAAATCAGGTGTATTGAAATCTGGTTCTCCAAGACTTAATCCTATGATATCTATGCCATTTTCTTTTAATTCTCTAGCCTTAGCAGCCATTGCTAATGTTGCCGAAACAGGGAGATTATTAATTCTGTCAGAAAGTTTATTAGTCATTTAAAATTTATTAATTATATACTTTGAGGTTTCATGCCCATTGTTTTGAGAAAACGAAAGTGAGCGCTAATTGCATCAAGAAATGTTTTGTATTCATTATAAGGTAAGTTAAATTCTTTAGTAGTTTGTTTAACTATTTTAGAAATATTTTTATAATGAATGTGGCTTATGTTAGGGAAAATATGATGTTCAACTTGAAAATTAAGCCCCCCGCTAAACCAGTTTAAAAATTTACTTTTTGTAGAAAAATTTACAGTTGTAAATAATTGATGAATAGCCCAAGTGTTTTTCATATTCCCAGTATCATCTGGTAAAGGCATTTCAGTATCTTCAATTATATGTGCTAATTGGAAAGTGATACTTAAAATTAATCCAGCAGTATAATGCATAACGAAAAAACCTAAGAAAATTTTAAAAAAACTTATTTTTAAAATCAATGTGGGAATGACAAGCCAAATAGATAAGTATATTATTTTTGATATAAATAATATGCTCCATTGAGTTTTAGGGTTTGGCATTTTCCCATAAGATAATTTTCTTTTTAAATATCGTCTCATTTGAAGAACATCGGTTGTAATAGACCAATTAATTGTTAATAGTCCATATACTAACAGCGAATAGTAATGTTGAAATTTATGAAACCTTTTCCATGGCGAGTGTTTTGAAAACCTTAATATTCTTCCAGCTTCTAAATCTTCATCATGACCATGAATGTTTGTATAGGTGTGGTGCAATACATTATGTTGGACTTGCCAGTTATACACATTACCTGCCAATATATATATGGTACTTCCCATGATTTTGTTCACAATAGAATGTTTTGAATATGAGCCATGATTTCCATCATGCATTACATTCATCCCAACTCCTGCCATTCCTATGCCTATTAAAATTGTTAAAAGTAATTGAACCCATTGATTTAAATCAAATATCATTATCACAAAATAGGGTGCAATAAACATAGTCATCATTACGATAGTCTTTAAATATAGTTGCCAATTACCTGTTTTTTCGATTTCATTATTTTTAAAGTAATCATTAACTCTTTTGTTTAGAGTTTTGAAAAATTTTTTTGTATCGTTCCTGGAGAATTTAATATTTTCAACTTTATTTACCATGATTTAATTTTTATCAAATTAAAGATATTTATTTTGATAAAATTATTGATGTAATTTTGAGTAAATAAAAAAAAGTTTTGAACATTATTGAATCTAATTTTCCAACCCTAACTAATTCTCAATTATTTCAATTTGAAAGTTTAACAAAACTTTACGAAGACTGGAATAACAAAATAAATGTCATCTCTAGAAAAGATATTTCAGAACTAAACATTAGACATATACTGCATTCTCTAAGTATTGCGAAAATAATAGATTTTAAAACTAAATCTAAAATTCTTGACGTCGGAACTGGTGGTGGATTCCCTGGAATTCCTCTAGCAATAATGTTTCCAGAAGTTTCATTTCATTTAACAGATTCTATTGGTAAAAAAATAAAAGTAGTTCAAGCTATTGCCGATGAGCTTGGTCTTAGAAATGTAAAAGCTGAAAAAATAAGGTCAGAAGATGTTGATCAAACATATGATTTTATTGTAAGTCGAGCGGTTACTAATATGACTGATTTCATTAAAATAGTTGATAGAAAAATTTCAACAACTAACAATCACCCTCTAAAAAACGGAATACTGTATTTAAAAGGTGGTGATTTGAGTGTGGAATTAAAAAATTTTAAAGCAGTAAAAGTTTTTAATATTAATGATTACTTTAATGATAGTTTTTTTGAAACAAAAAAAATTGTGTATTTACCTAATCCATATAAGGATAAGGGTACTCAGTAGGTGGATTAAAATTTTCTTTTATCAACCTTGGAGAAACCCATCTTAAAAGATTCAATTTAGACCCCGCTTTATCATTTGTTCCAGATGCCCTTGATCCTCCAAAAGGTTGCTGACCAACTACCGCCCCAGAAGGTTTGTCATTTATGTAAAAATTACCTGCACTATACCTTAAATGTCTTAAAGCATATTTAACACTTTCTTTATCATTAGAAATAAAAGCTCCAGTTAAGGCATATATGGAAGTTTGATCAACTAAAGTTAGCGTTTCTTTCCAATTTTCATCGGCATATACATATATGGTCACAACAGGTCCAAAAATTTCTTCTTGCATAGTAGTGAACTTAGGGTTTGTAGTTAAAATTACTGTAGGAGAAACAAAATAACCTTTAGAATCATCATAATCTCCTCCAATTAAAATTTCTGATTCTTTATTGTTTTTCGCATGCTCTATGTAATTTACAATTTTATCAAACGATCCCTTATGTATTACTGCAGTCATAAAATGTCTAAAATCTATTGGAGATCCAAGAGTTATACTGCTAATCTGTTCTTTTAAATTTTTAAATATTTCAATAGATTTTGATTTAGGAATGTAGACTCTCGAAGCTGCTGAACATTTTTGACCTTGGTATTCAAATGCTCCTCTAACTATAGCGGTTGAAACCACTCTTGAATCGGCAGTTGGGTGTGAAACAATAAAATCTTTCCCACCAGTTTCTCCGACAATTCTCGGATAATCTTTATATAAATTAATGTTTGACCCTACTTTAGTCCATAATTGTTTAAAAACATCAGTTGATCCAGTAAAATGAATTCCAGAAAGATTTGTATTATTTAGCGCAATGTCAGTCACTAAAACAGGGTCTCCAGTTACCATGTTTATAACTCCTTTAGGAAGTCCAGCTTCATTAAAAACATCCATAATAATCTTAGCACTGTATATTTGGTGATCACTAGGCTTCCATAAAATAACATTTCCCATTAGTGCTGCGCTCGCACAAAGATTACCTCCAATTGCTGTGAAATTAAATGGTGTAATAGCATATACAAAACCTTCAAGTGGTCTGTACTCTAGTCTATTAGAAACTTCACCAACTGTTATTGGCTGTTCTTTATAGATTTCACTCATATAAACTATGTTTAGCTTAAGAAAGTCTACTAATTCACAAGCAGCATCAATTTCTGCTTGAAATATTGTTTTAGATTGCCCAATCATAGTAGCAGCATTAATCCTGGATCTATATGGTCCAGCTATAAGTTCAGCTGCTTTTAAAAATATTGCAGCTCTTTCTTCCCATGGAGTATTAGTCCATTGATCTTTTATTTCTAATGAATTATTTATAGCTCTTTCAACGTGATTTGAGTTACATATTGAATAGGATCCAACTATTTTTTGGTGATCATGTGGAGGGTGTATATTCTTGGTTTCTTCAGTATAAATCTCTTCATTTCCAATGTAAAGAGGAATTTTTATATTTTCATTATACATTGAATTATATGTCTCAATGACGTCTTTTCTTTCAGTTGAATCTTTTAAATAATCCTTTATTTCTTCGTTTTTAAGTTCAGGCACTTTGAATGTAGTTTGTTTCATTTGTAATTTTTATAATTTAAATAAGTTTTAGTTTAAAGCTTGAGGAGCAGTAAGTTTAAAAGTAGGAATATAGGCTCTAAATTTCTTGCCATTATTTACATTTATCATATTATAAAAACCTCTCATTGCGCCAACTGGGGATGTAATTAAACAGCTTGAGGAGTATTGGTAACTTTCTCCAGGTTTAATTAATGGTTTTTGACCTATGACTCCTTCTCCGTCAATTATGATATCTGAACTTAATGAATCAAAAATTCTCCAATGTCTAGATTTTAATTGAACAGTACTCTTGCTTTGATTAGTTATTTTTACAAAATAATTAAACGAAAAATGGAGTCTGTAGTTCTTAAAATAAGATCCATCATAAATGTTTTTTACAGAAACTTTAATTCCTTTTGTAACGTGATTTATCATCTTAAATGCTAATGTAAAGATTATGGAAAAATAAAACTAATTGGTTCACTTAATTTTTTATTATTGAAGAAGAAATAGAGGAATGCCCAATTAATTTAAAATATTTATCATTAAGTTTTTTTTCATATAATAAAGCTGAATATAAATTTTCTGTTTGCCAAAAATCCCCTCTGAAATAATTTATTTTTCCTGGATTAGTTGAACTTTTATAACAGTAGGTGTAATTATAATAACCTTGTTTGAATTTAAAATTACCCTTGAATTTATTTCCTTTTAAAGTTAATTCATGATTTTTGTTAGGATTGAAGTTATTGAACTCTCCAATTATATAAACTTTAGATTCTAAGTCAATGAAATTTGGAATTAAAGTAAAATGTACATTTGAATAATCATTTTCAATATCGAAATCACTAAACATACTATTTAGCATATAAGAGCCATTTTTATCAGGATTGTACACATATTTTTTGTTAGTTCTTTCAATATCATTAATTAAATAGTTGTTGTAAAGATTTTTCAACTCTGTTTTATGAATTCTGTAATTTTTTGAAATAATATTTGAAGTATCGAAACTTAAATATTCATTTCCACCTTTAAAAACAATGTCTTGATAAATTATTTTATTATTCAACACATAACTTGGTTTAGAGATGCTTATTGATGTATTCCAATTATTATTTTTAAGAATTACTAATTTTAAAATCGAGGAATTATTTAAGATTTTTGAACAATTATTGCAATTTACCGTTACATCTATATTTTGAACGGATTCAATATTTTTAATTTCATTTGATCTAGAAATAGAAATACTCATTTTAGTTAAATTTTCAACAATTGAAAATCTCTTTTCAAATATTTTTTCACCACTTGATAGGTGAATACTAATAGAATAGTTTCCAGACACTTTAAAGCTGAAATCATTTTTAGAAAGCCTTAATTTATAATGGGTGTAAGATTGAAGGGTATTGTAAGAGTTTTTATAATTCTCAATTCTAACATCATCAAATCCGATTAAATATTCTGATTTTAAAAGGCGAGAAGATTTCCATTTATAATCAAAGTGATTTATTTCAAAATAATAATTTTTTTCATCTGCATCTAAGTCGTCAAAACTCAAATCAAGTTGATCTTCAAAATTAATGATTGGGTAGCTTGAATCACTAGATTTAGAGCTTGATAATTTAATACTTTTTATGTTATCTGAAATGTAGTTTTTTTGTGATAAACCACTTGTAGAGACAAACAAAAGCAAGGTTATTATAAGATGAAATTGTTTAGTAATCATTAGAGTCTTTAAATATATTAATTTTTGTTTCATTTTATGTAGAAAATATTTGTTTATTTAGAATGAATATAAATAAATAATTTAATGGTAAATCAACTTTCACTTAATACATTTAATTAATAAATTTGCGCTCTATTTATAGAAGAATAATTATGTCAAATGACATCAAGATTAAAAATGGTTTAGCCATTAATATAAAGGGCGCTTCTGATAACATTGTTAAAAAAGCCACCTTTCCAAAATCTATTTCACTAAATCCTAACGATTTTCATTTAGTTACTCCTAAAATGGCTGTAAAAGTTGGTGATCATTTAGAAGCAGGTGATGTAGTTTTTTATTCAAAGGATAATCAAGATGTGAAATTTTGTTCCCCAGTTTCAGGAAATGTTAAAGATATTGTCAGGGGACAAAAAAGAAAGATTACGGAAATTATCATCGACAGCGATTCATCTCAAAAATCAAAGAAATTTAAAACTTCTAAATTTGAGAATTTTAAAAGGGAAGAAATAATCAAATCTCTATTAGAATCAGGTTGTTGGCCATTTATCAATCAGAGGCCTTACAGTATTATAGCAAACCCATCTGACACACCTAAATCTATTTTTATTTCTGCTTTTAATACTGCTCCAATTGCTGCGGATATTCAAATTGTTTTGGATGATCAGAAAAATGAATTTTCAACTGGAATTCAAGTTTTAAGAAAATTGACCGATGGAAATCTAAATATTTGTGTTGAAAAAAATAATCAAACATTTATTAATGATATAAAAGATGTTGTAATTCATAATGTTAGTGGTCCTCACCCAGCTGGGAATGTTGGTGTTCAAATCCACCATATCGATCCTATTAGTAGTGGTGAGAAAGTTTGGACTATAGATCCAGAGGATGTAGCAATTATTGGAAGATTTTTTTTAACTGGTAATTATAACCCCTTAAGAACTATTGCTATTTCTGGTCCCCCTGTAAAGCACCCACAATATTATAAAACAATAGCTGGTTCTAAACTATCTGAAATAATAAATGATGCTGGCGTAAGTGACGGATTATTAAGATATATTAATGGAGATGTTTTATCTGGAAGATCTGTTGAAAAAGATAATTATCTAGGATTTTATAATAACACTTTTTCAGTACTAAGAGAGGGGAATCATTACAATATGTTTGGATGGATTCCTTTTATTAACAATAAAGTTCCCAGCATATATAAAACTTCTTTTTCTTGGTTATTTCCAAATAAAAAGTATGATTTAGACACTAATATGAATGGTGAAGAAAGAGCTTTTGTAGTAACTGGAGAAATGGAGCGAGTTTTCCCCATGGATATTCTTCCAATGCAATTACTCAAAGAATGTTTGATTGGAGATATTGAAAAAATGGAAAACTTAGGTATTTATGAGGTAGCGCCAGAAGACTTTTCATTAATCGATTACTCTTCTTCTTCTAAAATAGAAGCTCAATACATAATAAGAAAGGGACTTGATTTAATGATTTCAGAAGTTGGTTAATAGCATAATATGAATATTAGAAATATACTTGACAATTTAAAAACACCTTTTAATAAAGGTGAAAAGTGGGAAAAATTTGCTCCTGCTTTTAATGCATTTGATACATTTTTATTTGTACCAAATCATACTACCAAACATGGTGCTCATGTTCGAGATGCTGTAGATCTTAAAAGAACGATGATCACCGTAATAATTGCTCTTTTACCAGCTCTTCTTTATGGAATTTACAATACTGGATTTCAATATTATTCACAATTAGGAACTGATTTTAGTACAATGGACGTAATTATTCATGGTTCATTAAAAATTCTTCCCATGATTGCCGTCTCTTATATAGTGGGTCTTACTATTGAGTTTGCTTTTGCTGTTTTTAGAGGACATGAAATTAACGAGGGTTATCTTGTTACAGGATTGTTAATTCCAATGATTATGCCGATAGACATTCCACTTTGGATGGTTGGTCTTTCTGTTGCTTTTGCTGTGTTTATTGGAAAGGAAGCCTTTGGAGGAACAGGAATGAATATTTTAAACCCTGCACTAACCGCTAGAGCTTTTGCTTTCTTCGCTTACCCTACTTACATGTCAGGTAATCAAGTTTGGGTTTCTGAAGCTTCAAACATTGATGGCGTTTCTGGTGAAACTATTTTAGGAATGTTAGCTTCAGGTAATAATTCACTACCCTATGAACCGATGCAAATGTTTATGGGTTCTATCCCTGGATCCATTGCTGAAACCTCAACTCTTATGGTTCTACTTGGTGCTGCAATTTTAGTATTTACAGGCGTAGGGAGTTGGAGAATTATGATTGGAAGTGTAATTGGTGCTGCAATAACAGGAATGTTATTTAATTTATGGGGAGCAAACGAATTGATGAGTTTTAACTGGATTAATCATTTGATGGTTGGAGGATTTGCTTTTGGGGTAGTTTTTATGGCTACAGATCCTGTATCTGCAGCTCAAACTGTTAAAGGAAAATGGATATATGGTTTATTGGTAGGATTATTTTGTATTCTAATTAGAGTGTTTAATCCCGCTTATCCTGAAGGTGTAATGCTAGCAATTTTATTAATGAATGTTTTTGCACCAACTATTGATCATTATGTAGTTGAAGCTAATATTAACAGAAGAATAAATAGAAGTTTAAAAACTATAAAAACTGCTTAAAATGAATAGAGACTCAAATTTATATACTTTTTTATTTGCAACTATCATGGTATTTGTTGTAGCAACGGTTTTAGCCTTTACCTCACAATCTTTAAAAGATTTACAGTCTGAAAATGTTAGAAAAGAAAAAATGCAAAATATATTATCAACTGTAGGGATCACAACTGACAGAGACGGGGCAGAAGAACTGTTTAATAAATACATTGAGGATCAATTGGCTATTCAAAATGACGGATCAATTGATGCCTCGGTCGATGTTTTTAATAATGTCAAGCTTTCTCTTGAATTAAAGAAAACCCCTAAAGATCAGGACTTTCCTTTATATGTTGCTAACATAGAATCTGAAAAATATTATATAATCCCCATAAGAGGGAATGGTTTATGGAACGCTATTTATGGATATATTTCAATAAAGGAAGATTTAAACACAATTAAAGGAGTCGTTTTTGATCATATTGGAGAAACTGCAGGCCTAGGTGCTGAAATCACACAAGATTGGTTTATTGAAAGGTTTGTTGATGAAAAATTATTTGACATAAATAATAATTTAGTTGGTATTAAAGTTTCTAAGACTAATAATGATCCAAATAACTCTGATAAAAATGATCACGAAGTTGATGCGATTTCTGGAGCAACAATTACCGGAGATGGAGTCACAGATATGATTAAAGAAAGACTAGAGCATTACATACCTTATTTCAATACTCTAAGGTCAAATAAAATAGCTTTAAACTAAATATATGTCAAATAAAAACAGAGCTTTACTTTCAGATCCAATGGATGACAATAATCCAATAACAGTTCAGGTATTGGGTATTTGTTCAGCTTTAGCTATTACCGTTCAATTAAAAGCTGCAATAGTTATGAGTATTTCAGTAATGGCAGTTATGGCAGCTAGTAATGTGATCATTTCATTGTTAAGGGATTTAATTCCTAACAGAATTCGAATTATTGTTCAATTAGTAGTCGTAGCGGCTATGGTTATTTTAGTTGATCAAGTACTTAGAGCTTATGCATATGATGTCAGTAAGGAATTATCAATATTTATAGGCTTGATTATAACTAACTGTATCGTTATGGGGCGATTAGAAGCTTTTGCTTTAGGAAATGGGGTGTGGAGATCTTTTCTTGATGGAATCGGAAATGCTGCAGGCTATGGCTGGATCTTGATTTTAGTAGCTTTTTTTAGAGAACTTTTAGGGTCTGGAAAATTAGGTGGATTTCAAGTTATTCCAGATTTTATTTACGAAATGGGCTACGTAAATAATGGTCTTATGTTATTATCTCCAATGGCACTTATTACTGTCGGTATTATTATTTGGATACAGCGATCCAGAAATAGAAAATTAATTGAACAGGGATAGATTAAATTAATAATAATTATGATTGATTACGCTAATTTATTTATAAAAAGTATTTTCATTGAAAATATGATTTTTGCCTACTTCTTAGGTATGTGTTCATATTTAGCTGTTTCAAAAACAGTTAAAACTGCTGTTGGTTTAGGTTTTGCTGTAATTTTTGTTTTAACAATTACAGTTCCACTAAATTTCTTGATAGATCAATACTTATTAAGACCTGGCGCGCTTGGTTGGATCGGTCCTGATTATGCAGAATTAGATTTAAGCTTTTTAAGCTTTATTATGTTTATTGCTGTAATAGCTTCGATGGTTCAATTAGTGGAAATGATAGTTGAAAAATTTGCACCTGCTTTATATGGTGCTTTAGGAATTTTCCTTCCATTAATTGCAGTTAATTGTGCGATTTTGGGTGGATCTTTGTTTATGCAAATAAAAGATTTTTCTGGAATTACAGAATCTGCTATTTATGGATTTGGCTCTGGAATTGGATGGCTTCTAGCAATTGTAGCAATAGCCGCAATTAGAGAAAAAATAGCTTACTCAAATGTTCCTGCTCCTTTAAAAGGTTTAGGAATTACTTTTATAATAACTGGACTTATGGCAATTGGTTTCATGAGTTTTATGGGAATTAAACTATAATTTTTATGACAATTACTACATATATATTTTTTAGTATTATCGTTTTTTTAGCTATTATTATGGTTTTAGTTGGTATGCTCTTAGGAGTAAAAGCTAAACTACTTCCATCTGGACCTGTGACACTTTTTGTAAATGGTGAAACTGAGGTAGAAGTTTCATCGGGAAACACCCTTTTATCTACACTTGGAAGTAATAAAATTTTCTTACCCTCTGCATGTGGAGGTGGAGGAACATGTATACAATGTAGATGTATAGTTTCTGATGGTGGCGGAGAAATTTTACCAACTGAAAAACCTCATTTCAGTCGAAAAGAAATTGCTGAAGGCTGGAGGCTTGGTTGTCAGGTTAAAGTAAAAGAAAACATGGTTATTGAAGTTCCTGAAGAAGTATTTGGTATTAAAAAATGGGAAGCAACCGTATTACGAAATTGGAACGTAGCTTCCTTTATAAAAGAATTTGTTATTCAAATTCCAGAAGACATGGGTTATAAGGCAGGAGGTTATATTCAAATTGAAATTCCTGAATGTGATATTGACTTTAAAGATATAGATATAAAATCCCATCCTGAAGAGCATCCTGGTGATCCAGATAAGTTTAAGTTAGAATGGGATAATTTTAAACTTTGGGATTTGAAAATGAAAAATCCAGAACTTGTGGAGCGAGCTTATTCAATGGCTTCATACCCTGCAGAAGGAAAAGAAATTATGTTAAATGTGAGAATCGCTACGCCTCCTTTCGATAGAAACAAAAATGGATGGATGGATGTTAATCCTGGAGTAGCTTCATCATATATATTTTCTAGAAAAGCAGGAGATAAGGTCACTATTTCTGGACCTTACGGAGAATTTTTTATCAATCATTCTGAAGCTGAAATGCTTTACGTTGGTGGAGGAGCTGGAATGGCTCCAATGAGATCTCATTTATATCATTTACTTAGAACTCTAAAAACTGGGAGAAAAGTTAGCTTTTGGTATGGTGGTAGGTCTAAAAGAGAACTTTTCTATATAGACCATTTTAAAGCTTTAGAAAAAGATTTTCCAAATTTTAAATTTTATATTGCTCTTTCAGAGCCATTAGAAGTTGATAATTGGAAGGTTAAAGATAATTTAGATTCAGAAGGTGATGGCTTTGTAGGGTTTGTTCACCAAACAGTTATTGATAATTACTTAAATTATCATGAAAATCCTGAGGATATTGAAGTATACTTTTGTGGACCACCTTTAATGAATCAAGCTATTGAAAAAATGGCAGATGATTTTGGTGTGCCACCTGAAAATGTCAGATTTGACGATTTTGGAGGATAATCTTTTACCAATACCTTTAAGTGATTTAGAAAAGCACCAGCTTGCAATGAATATTGTTGGCAAACAACTAGAAGCTAAAAATTATGAATTTTTATCTGTTAATAGTCAGTTAAAAAAAGACCCTCAATTTGTTTGTACAAAAGATAAAAAACTATCTTTCATAATTGTTAAGGCAATTTGTTATCCAAGTGACCCCAGAGATATTGTTATTTCACATCTTGATAAAATTAAAGCTCATGCAACTAGTTTTAATGCAACATTGTATTATGCTGGCGTGGGATTAGCAAATTCTGAAAATTATGAACTTCCTTTGTTTAAAGACTCAGGTTATATTATTAATTTTAATGGACTTGAGAAAATTATATAGTTTACTTCTTTTAGCTTGCTTATGTTTGAGTTGCTCTAATTCAATAAAGCTGCATAAATATTCAGGATATGCTCTTGGCACTTCTTTTAGCATAGTTTATTCATCTGAAAACGAACTATCTAATATTGAAAAATTAACAGATTCAATTTTTTTTGAAATTAACAGATCACTTTCAACCTACCTTATTTCTTCTGATATATCTAAAATAAATAATGGGATTGACTCAATTATAGTCGATAGTCATTTTAAAAATGTTTTTAATCAGTCTAAATTAATTTGGAAATCATCGAACGGTTTTTTTGATCCAACTATTGGTTTATTAGTTAATGCATATGGTTTAGGCCCAAATAAATACCCAAATCAAATTATTAATATTGATAGTTTAATAAATCTTACTGGTTTTGAAAATGTTAGATTATTTAATGACAGAATCGTAAAGAAAAAAAATGGAATTTTTTTAGACTTTAATGCTATAGCTAAAGGTTATTGTGTGGACGTAATTTCTAGAATGTTAGTTAATAATCAAATTACTAATCATTTAATTGAAATTGGTGGGGAAATGTATGCTAGTGGATTTAATAGTTTCAAAAACTCCCCATGGAAGGTAGGAATTGCAGATCCTTTAAACTCTAGCACTAATAGTTATAAACTAGCAATCACATTAAAAGATATGGCTCTTGCAAGTTCTGGAAATTATAGAAAATTTATAATTGACTCTTTAACAGGTAAGAGAATTGTTCATACAATTAATCCTAAAAATGGATATGCTTATAGTACTAATATTTTAGGAACTTCTGTTATAGCCGAGAATTGCATGTTAGCTGATGGATATGCCACCGCGTTTATGGCTATGCCACTTGAAGAATCAAAGTTATTGATAGATTCTTTATTAAATATTGAAGCTATGATTGTTTATTTGGATCAAGAAAAAAAAGTAAAAACTTATTTTACAAAGAATTTTGAGAATCTAATTTTAGATTAACTTTTTACATACAGGAATAACTTCATTTTTTTCTATGCCATACTTTAATATTTCATCATCATTAAACTTTGAAGCATACTTAACTTGATCAACTTCAAATCCAATATTTTGTAATTTTTTAAAATAATCTAATCCATAAAGTCTTACATGGTCATATTGACCAAATTTCTCTATCCTTTCTTGTTTGTTATTTATGCCATTATCCTCCAAAGTAGTTTTATTATTTAAATTAACAGGGACTTGAAGGATAGCTGTACCACAAATATTTAAAACTCTATAAATTTCCGTCATAGCTTTTTTATCATCATTTATGTGCTCTAAAACATGATTACAAAAAATATAATCAAATGAATTTTTTTCAAAAGGCATTTTACAAATATCTCCTTTAATGTCTGCTAATGGAGAGTTTAGGTCAAATGTTGTGTAATTAATATTTTTTAATTTTTTAAAAATTTTATAAAAACATTGTTCTGGAGCTATATGTAATACTTTTATTTTTTTTTTAAAAAATTCAGTTTCATTATTTAAATAAAGCCATAGTAATCTATGTCTTTCCAGTGAGAGGGTTCCTGGACTTAAAGCATTTTTTCTCTGTTTTACGTAACCATATGGAAGAAACTTTCTATATAATTTCCCATTAATTGGATCCAGAAATTTATTTCCTCTGTAAAATAAATCTAGAATGGGTTGTAGAATTTTACTCCAGAAAATCAATTGAGTTCTTGGAATTATATTTATTAAAAATTTGATTATAAAGTTCAATTATTTAAATTTTTTTTCTTCATCACTTTTTATACCCAGAGATTCATAAATAAAATCAAAGGTTGAAAGTAAATTGGGTTTTCCATCAATTATTGCAATATTATGTTCAAAGTGTGCGCTAGGTAAATTATCTGATGTTAAAATTGTCCAACCATCATCAAGTTGATTTATTTTTGATGTGCCCATATTTATCATTGGTTCAATTGCGACTACCATTCCATTTTGGAATTTTTTTCCAGTTCCTCTTTTGCCATAATTAGGCATTTCTGGTTTTTCATGCATTTCCTTACCTAAACCATGTCCAACGAGCTCCCTTACTACTCCATATCCATTTAATTCATTGTAGTTTTGTATAGCATAACCCACATCTCCAACTCGGTTTCCTGTTTTGAATTGTGAAATCCCCTTATAAAGAGATTCTTTGGTGGATTTTAAAAGAGATTTAATTTTTTCATCCACTTCTCCAACTTCAAAAGTATATGCATGATCACCATAATAGCCATTTTTTAATACCCCACAATCAATTGAGATTACATCACCATTTTTTAAAATAGTGTCATTAGGTATTCCGTGAACTACTTGTGAGTTTGGACTAATACAAAGTGTATTAGGGAAGTCGTATAAACCTAAAAATCCAGGAACAGCTTCATGGTCTCTGATAAACTTTTCGGCTAATGAATCTAAATGTAAAGTGGTGATGCCTGGTTTGATTTCTGAAGCAAGCATTCCTAATGTTTTGGAAACTAATAAAGCACTTTCTCTAATTAATTCTATTTCTTCTCTGGATTTAATTAAACTCATAATTAAAAATCTGCATATGCATTTTTATAGTCGTTCCCAGTTAAGATTTTGTAAATATCTTTTTCAATAGTTTCTATAGGAAATTCAACAATTCTATTAATTTCTTTACCATTTTTCTTGAAAATAATAGTAGGAATATTTATAATATCTTGATTTTTTTCTAAACTATCAGCTGTGGTTTTGTCGAGAGACATTGCAATTAGTTTCATTTTCTTGTCTTTTATATTTAAATAATCTATAAGCTTAAAAAAAGCAGGGGTATGCATACGGCTATCACTACACCATGTTCCCATAAATACAGTTATATCTATATCGTTAATCAAAGGTTTTATTTGATCAGCAATTTCCTGAT
>Ga0209482_1000797_pt1 | contig 25317 bp, 23 predicted proteins | sample CoawatmetaG10DNA_FD_187512 | JGI IMG/M metagenome (GOLD analysis project Ga0209482, IMG submission 187512) | Marine microbial communities from the West Antarctic Peninsula - Coastal water metaG104-DNA (SPAdes) (version 2) | ecosystem: Environmental > Aquatic > Marine > Coastal ...
AAGAAACTAGAGCGCCCAACTGTGCTTTTTCCTCTCTAAGCGCATTTCCAAATTGACGGATGTATTCCCCTCGTTTAGGCGCCGGAATAGTTCTAAGTTCTTTAAAAGCAGAATCAGCTTTTCTAACTACCTCATCATACTGAGACTTAGAAGTAACACTAACCTTACCCAATTCCTTCCCGTCAATAGGTGAAAACGAAGTAATCCATTTATCAGTGCTCATCCATGAACTTCCTGTAGAGGTTCCCGGGTTTGTAGGTTGTAGGCTAAGCGAGTGAAGAATTTCTGATGATGTGAAATTTGACATGTAGGTATAATTATGATTTGGTATAAAACTAAACATAATCAACCACTTCTGATTTATTTAAAAACTTCAATTAATTGGTTTTATTGAAAGTACCTAAAGCGTATATTTGTTATTTAGAATTAATACAAATAAGATGAGAGTTATTCTCAAAACACTTCTTGTTGTTCTACTGTTTCAGTCTTGCGACACCGGAACAATCGAAAAAACAGCAATACCGGCAAAAATCAAGGTTGTTTGTACCACAAGCATCTTAACTGATTGGGTGCTAAACATAGCCACCGAGGACGTGGCAGTTTATTCATTATTAAATAAAGGAGTAGATCCCCATGTATATAAGCCATCAAAAAAAGATTTAGACTTGCTTAGGTCTGCAGATATTATTATTTATCACGGCCTGCACTTGGAGGGTAAAATCATTGATGTTTTAGAGAAGATAAAAGGACCACTGGTTATAGATGTTTCAAAAAACTTTCCAAAATCAGCTATAATAACAGATCCAAACTTCCCTGCATCACAAGACCCTCATTATTGGTTTGACGTTGAATTAGTGAAAAATGGTTTAGCTACAGTACAGAGCGACATCTCTGCGCGCTACCCTAGCTTAAAGGTGGACACAAAGGCTAATTTACAAGCGTACCTAAAGAAGATGGATTCTGTTACTGCGGAGGTACAAAAAAAGATAAGCACCATTGAACAGGACCAACGAATTATTATAACAACCCATGATGCACTGAGTTATTTTGCTCGTGCTTTTGGTCTTACCGTAAACACGCTACAAGGAGCTTCTACAGTGAGCGAGTTTGGGCTTAGAGAAATCACAGATCTTGTTAACTTTATATGTGAAAGAAGGGTTAAGGCTATATTTTTAGAAAACATAGTGAGTCCACAGGCCATGAAAAGCGTTCAGCGGGGGTGCCAAGAAAAAGGGTGGGACGTTGTGCTTGGTCCAGAACTCCTTAGCGACTCTTTGGGCCAGAAAGAAGACCAGGATACGTATTTAGAAATGCTCCTGTTTAACGCCCACACAATTACGTCATACTTAACCAGATAATCATTGGAAATACTCTACAAATATCTTACCCTCGATGACCCAAACGTCAGGTATGTAGTGCTTTCAATAGTTTTATTAGGAGGGGTAAGCGGTGCAGTAGGCTGTTTTAATTTTTTGCAAAAGAAAACACTGGTTGGGGAAACCGTAGCGCACAGCATGCTCCCAGGAGTGTTGGTTGCATTCTTGCTTAGCGGAGTAAAAAACCCCTATATTTTAGTTACTGGAGCCGCAATTAGCGGGTGGCTGAGTATTTTACTGGTGGACACTATTACCAAGCACAGTAAAATAAAAAACGACAGTGCTTTAGCGATTGTTCTTTCAAGTTTTTTTGGCTTTGGGATTGTGTTGCTTACCATGATTCAAAGCAGATACTCAGGAAATCAAAGCGGACTAGATCATTATATTTTCGGGAATGCCGCAGCGATGTCTCCTGAGGACAGCACAGCTTTTGCCTTGGTTTCTGTTCTTGTTGTCCTTCTTGTGATCGCTTACTACTTTAATTTAAAGGCGATAATTTTTAATCCCGACTACGCTCAAAGCATAGGCATTAGTACCAAAAAAGTAAACGGATTAATTAGTTTTATTACGATTCTTAGTATTTCCGTAGGAATAAAAGCGGTTGGAATTGTTATGATGAGTGCCCTACTTATTATACCACCCACCGCCGCTCGATTTTGGACATCTAGGCTGGTGCCCATGCTGTTACTTAGTGGTTTTTTTGGAGCCTTTTCTGGGTGGATTGGAGCCTTTGTTAGTTATGCTAAAACGTCAATGCCCACGGGGCCATGGACGATAGTAACTGTCAGCTGCATTGCTTTTGCATCCATGCTGTTTGCGCCTAAAAAAGGAGTCGTGTATCAACGCTGGAGTAAACTGTTGTTGAAACGAAGAATTAATGAGGAAAACCTTCTTAAAGCGGCTGTTCAAAACGAGGTTAGAGGCAAAGGGAGGCTTTTTACGAGAGAATCAATCCTGACGCGTCAGTTTTTTGAGTTTAAGCGCTGGAAAAGAACCATAAAAAGACTAGCTCGTAAAAAACTAGTACAGAAAGTTAATACAGGATATACGCTAAGTGCAAAAGGACGTTTCTATGGCGCTGAGATAGATAGACGGCACAAGATATGGGAAGTGTATCTGCAACGCAGAATGCAAATGAGCCTTCACTTGGTGCATGACGAGGCGGAAACTATGGAACACTTCTTAACACCAGAAATTGAAGACGAGATTTTAGGTGAACTAGGTCTCTGTTCTAGGTTCAATCCTATTTTAGAAATACATGAACTAATCCCAGACATTAAGTTGCCCTAATGGATGCGTTTTGGATCATATTGACCGGGTTTTTAGTGGCTTCCTCAACAGGAATGCTGGGAAACCTATTGTTGCTAAGAAAAATGAGCATGATGGGCGATGCACTGAGCCACGCAGTGTTGCCTGGAATAGTGGTGGCCTACCTGATCAGCGGCTCTCGGGCCTCGTTACCACTTTTTTTGGGAGCGATTATCATGGGTGTTCTCACTACGTTTTTAATACAGTTTTTCTCCTCTAAAGGCAAAATGCAATCAGACGCTGCAATGGGAACGGTATTCACGTTTTTGTTTGCGATAGGGGTGATCATGGTAACCCGTTTTGCTGGTGAGGCTGATATAGACGCGGACTGCGTTTTGCACGGTGAGCTGGCTTTTGTTCCCTTGCAAACCTCGAGTTTTATGGGGCTAGGTGTTCCAAGCCCTGTTTGGACACTACTGGTACTGTTGGCCATCATTCAATTTATTTTTTGGGCAGGGTACAAAGGATGGCTCATCACGTCTTTTAATACAGAATACGCGCAAAGCATAGGGGTTAAAACGATAATTTGGCACTACAGCCTTATGGCCGCAACAAGTGTGGCCACGGTGGTTAGTTTTGAAAGTGTAGGAGCTATTTTGGTAATTTCCTTTTTAGTGGTTCCCGCCGCAACAGCATATTTACTCACAGACAGGCTTCGCCTTATGCCTGCGTTAATAATGGTTCAAGGGGCGTTGAGCGCGGTGGGCGGCTACATGATATCGGAGGCATTGGAAGCTTCTATTAGCGGGTCAATGTCTGTGATGAGCTTTTTTCTATTTATTGCTGCTTTTCTTTGGAGCAAAAAAAAGGGCTAAAGTCCCCACTTTAGCCCTCACTCGCTTAACACAAAAACACTTACGATTACTAATCGTTTAAACAGTATTGCAAACACAGTGCCGAAACACCTCTGCAACTAAAAAAACGTGTTAAAAACCTAAGAATTAAATAAATAGCAAAGGAAATAGATTAAAAAAACTACCAGGTTGCCTCTGGGTGTGACCGCGCTAAGCTTTGCATTTCTGCAAGAATAAAACCAAGTTCAGAGGTGTGAATACCATACCTACCACCAGTTTGCATCCAAAGTTCGGGACTAGGCATAACCAAAGTAGCTTCTTTAAGGACCTCCCCTATTTTATGTAACCAAATCTCTCTGAGAGACTCAAACCTCACAAAAGAATCGTCCAGTTGATCAAACATAGGGTGGGCTTCAAACAACTCACCGGACCACATCCAAAGGCTATTGATGCTTTGCTGCATTTTGTGATGACTCTCTTCTGTGCCGTCTCCTAAACGAATAACCCATTCAGCGCTCCATTGGGCCTGGTAAGCAATCTCCTTTAAAGCCTTTTCGGCAACTCCTGCGAGGGTTTTGTTAGAACAACTACGGAGTTTATCAAAGAGGTAAAAATTAAAAGTATCGATCAGGAAACTTCGAGCAATCGTGTCTCCCCAGTGACCGTTTGGTTGTTCGAGTAATAATGCGTTTCTGAACCCCGAGTGATCCCTGAAATAAGCCAGGGTATCTTCTGTGACTTCTCCACCCGCCATTTTAGCAAGCTCTTGGTACAACAAACGAGCTCTGCCTATATGATCTAAAGAGGTATTAATGATTGCGATGTCTTGTTCAAGCACAGGGCCCTTGGAACACCAGCTGCTTAATTGTTGCCCCAACATCAAGGCGTCATCCGCAAGAAAAAAGAAATACTCCTTGAGCGCTTCTTCTGAAGTAAAATCACGTTTTACTCCGTTTAACCAACCTCCTGCCATGGCCTACATGTGTTGAACATCATCAGGGATGTCATAAAAGGTGGGGTGTCGGTACACTTTATCATCACTAGGGGTAAATAAAGTTTCTTTTTCATCAGGAGAACTAGCGGTAATAGATTCTGAAGGAACCACCCAAATACTTATTCCCTCAGAACGACGCGTGTATACGTCTCTGGCGTTTTTGATGGCCATATTAGAGTCAGGAGCGTGCAAGCTACCTACGTGTTTGTGGGAAAGCCCGTTCTTACTTCTTAGGAATACTTCCCAAAGCTTCCAATTTGTTGTGCTCATGGCGGTTTTTTTAGGTTTATGCGGCGGACGCTTCTTTATTTTTACGCTTTGCTTGTTTTTCAGCAAACGCGCTAGCGGCTTCTCTAACCCATGCGCCGTCCTCATGTGCTTTAACATGGTGGGCAATGCGCTCTTTGTTACAAGGTCCGTTGCCCTTAACGACATCATAGAACTCGTTCCAATTAATTTCACCAAAATCATAGTGTCCGCGATCCTCATTCCAAACCAAGTCGTTGTCAGGAATGGTTAAGCCAAGATATTCGGCTTGAGGAACGGTTTTATCGACAAACTCTTGACGAAGTGTATCGTTGCTTTTTCTTTTTATTTTCCAAAGCATACTTTGCTCAGAATTTGGGCTATTATCATCAGACGGGCCAAACATCATTAATGAAGGCCACCACCATCTATTCAAACTTTCTTGTGCCATTTCTTTTTGCTCAAGCGTTCCTTGAGTCAATTTCATGACCACCTCGTATCCTTGTCGCTGGTGAAAACTCTCCTCTTTACAAATTTTAACCATGGCTCTGGCATACGGGCCGTAAGATGTACGCGTGAGCATTACTTGATTTTGAATTGCAGCACCATCTACAAGCCAACCAATGGTTCCCATATCAGCCCATGAAGGGGTGGGGTAGTTAAAAATTGAACTGTATTTCGCTTTTCCGCTCTGTAAATCGGCGATCATTTTGTCTCGCGGCTCCCCAAGCGTTTCGGCTGATGAGTAGAGATAAAGACCATGACCGGCCTCATCTTGAACTTTTGCTAGGAGGATTAATTTAGCACGTAAAGACGGAGCACGGGTGATCCAGTTTGCCTCTGGCTGCATCCCAATGATCTCACTATGAGCGTGTTGAGATATTTGACGTATAAGCGTCTTGCGGTATTTTTCAGGCATCCAATCCTTTGGCTCTACCTTGTTTTCGGCGTCCACATAAGATTGGAATTTGTCTTCCAGCGATACATTCGTTCCCATGTTCTGTGTATTTGGTTGTTTACAAAGTTAAAACACAACGCGCTATATGGTGTTATGGTTTAGAAATGAGAACTACCTTTACACAATAACTTGATATAGATGCTGAAGTTTTTTAAGAAAAACAAAGAAGAAAAGACCTCTTTACTGGCCAATTCGAAAAAGTCTAGCGACACTAAGTTTTACAAAATAAAGGTAAAAGAAGTGCGTCGCGAAACAGAGGATGCGGTAAGCGTTGCTTTTCAGATACCAGAAGAATTAATGTCAACGTTTTCCTTCACGCCAGGCCAGTACCTGACGTTTAAAGCCAACGTTCAGGGCGAAGAGATCCGACGCTCCTATTCTATCTGCTCTGCCCCCCAGGAAGGAGAGCTTCGCGTCGCTATAAAAGAAATAGAAGGAGGTAAATTTTCAACCTATGCGAATCAAACCTTGAAAGAGGGAGATGCGCTAGAGGCCATGCCGCCAATGGGAAACTTTAAGTGGTCTCCAGGCGCAAAAGCATCTCACCTTGTGGGATGGGCTGCGGGTTCTGGAATTACTCCAATGATGGCGATTGCAAAAACAGTTTTGCAATCGGACGAGCACAGTACGTTCACTCTTTTTTATGGGAATAAAAACAGCAACAGCATTATTTTTAAAAACGAGTTGGAAGACTTGAAAAACTCTTTTGTAGACCGCCTAGAGGTGCACCATATCTTAAGTCGTGAAGACCAAGGTAGTGACGCAACTAAGGGCAGAATAAATGGAGAGAAGGTAAAGGCGTTTAACGACAAGTTTTTTGATGTTAATACGGCAACAGGCCATTATTTGTGTGGCCCTCTAGGAATGATAGAGAGTGTTACAGAAACGTTACAAGAGTTGGGCACAGCAAAAGAGAAGATTCATTTTGAGCTGTTCAACACCACAGCCTCGCCTGACGCCAAACAAAAAGAAACAGCATCAACATCTTCAGGACGATCATCTGTTACCGTAGTGCTAGATGGAGAAGAAACACATTTTGAAATGAAGGGCAATGAGTATCTTCTGGACGCGGCACTTGATGCTGGTGCGGATGTTCCTTACGCGTGCAAAGGAGCGGTATGCTGTACTTGTCGCGCGAAGGTCATAGAAGGCTCGGCGGAGATGGTGATGAACTATGCCCTTGTAGATGAAGAGGTAAAGGACGGTTATATACTAACGTGTCAGACGCACGCTACTAGTGAGAAACTGGTGGTGAGCTTTGATGAGTAAACAAAACGACCATGACAGATGACAAGCCGGGACCAGCGTTTCACGAAAAGAAAGACAAAAACAAGAAAGACTATAACATCGGCGGTGGCGAAAAAATAAGAATGAACAAAGCGAAAAAATACAAGAAGGCCATCAAGAGAGGCCCTAAGAAAAAGAAATAAAAAAGCCCGGCATGATGTGCCGGGCTTTTTTTATTTGATCCAAACGTTATTGCTGGGAGAAACATCAAGCAACCTGCCTGTTGGATCGATTTTAACGGTGTTTATTTCTTGTCCACCAGTGTTCAACTTTAACTCATACACGGGATGCGTCCACGCCCATGGCGCCTGAACAACATGGCCCGTTCCTCTTTTTGCACCATACATGCTCACCAGGGGAATGGTCATATGCTCTATTCTGCCACCAGCATACTCTACCTCAAGATCAATAGGCATAGGAAATTTACCCAGGCGTGCTAATGAAATGACCACCCCATTCATCACGGGAGAAACAGAGGTTATAGCGTAATCAACAGACTTTACCTGGTCCACATAATAACTCAGGTACCAATCTAGCTCTAGGCCAGATACGCGCTCCATGATTCTAATAAAATCTTCTGGCGTGGGGTGTTTAAACTGCCACGCGTTCCAATAACGCTTCATACCGGTGTCAAAAGCAAAAGGACCCACGATATACTCTAATTGGTTTAAAAACAAGGAACCTGTACTGTAGCTGTTGATGCTGTAAACCATGTTGAAATCAAAGTGATCAGCAGGCGTGCTAAGGGGTTCTCTCAACCCCGCAGTGTCTATGTACATATAATTGCGGTACGCGCCCATGTGTGGGTTGTCTAGCTTGCGATCAAAGAGTATGTTCATGCACTCTTCTTCTGCGTAGGTAGTAAAGCCTTCATCCATCCAGGGATACAAAGCTTCGTTAGTTCCTAAAACGCCATAGTACCAATTGTGTGTTGCCTCGTGTACAAAGAGACCTGTGAAGCCCTCAAAATCGGCACCTCCCCCAAGAATCATAGTACACATAGGGTATTCCATGCCTCCATCGCCACCTTGAATGATAGAGAACTGGCGATACGGGTATTTTCCAAAATTGGAGGCCATAAAGTCAAAGTAACCCTGTAGATATCCCTCTTGTAGTTTTTTCCAATTCTCTACGTTTGCTGTCGCTGGATCGTAAAACAAGTGAACCAACGGTCCGTTTTTAATTTGAAGCTGATCATGAACGAAGTCAGGATCTGCCGCAAAAGCGAAGTCGTGCACACGGTCTGCTTTAAAGTGCCAAACACGTTTTTTGTTTTTTCTTACACGAGCCTTTTCGAAATTACCGTAACCAAACCCTACAGCATCGGCATTCTGTAAATAACCAGTACCGCCTAAGACATAGTCTCTGTGCGCGTGAATAGTGACATCAAAATCTCCCCAAATCCCATAAAACTCTCGCCCTACGTACTGATCAGGGTGCCATCCGTTTTTATCATACTCGGCTAGTTTTGGATACCACTGGGCCATGGTAAACTCCACCCCTTCCTTGTTGCCATATCCAGAGCGTCTAATTTGTTTAGGAACCTGTGCGTTCCAGGTCATGTTAAAGGTGGTTTGTTCGCCCGGTAGCAAAGGAACAGAAAGCTCTGCCTTAAGCACTGTGCCAGAAACGCTCCAGGTTAAACCCATATTATCCTGACTCAACGAGGTAATGTTCTGATAACCGATCTCATCTTTAGTAAGCTTAGAAATACGATCTTTTACTCGGCGGTCCGGATCCTTGATGTTTAAGCTTCTCACATCCATCATGCTGCCTGGCTGAAAAGCATTAAAATACAGATGAAAATAGACCTTACGAAGGGTGTCAGGGCTGTTGTTAGTATAGAGGACAGTACTGGTTCCGTCGTATTGATGCGCTTCAACATCCAGGTCTATATCCATGCTATAGCTTACAGATTGTTGCCAGTATTGACTAAAAGCCAACGGCCCTGTACAGAGCGCAAGAAGAAGGAGTGTTTTTTTCATAATAGTTTAAGAAATGAAGTGGTCAAGGCGTCCGTTTTCTAGAAGACGAGGTCCTTTTTCGGTCATTTGAAGCGTACAGACCTCGTTGTAAGCGTCGTGCTCTAGAAACAAGTGGTACCCTTTTTCAGCGGCCTCTGTAAATATACGCTGGCGTTCATCTATGGTAAGCAAGGGACGAGTATCATAACCCATAACATAAGGTAAAGGTATATGACCGGTTGAGGGCAAGAGGTCCGCCATGAAGACGAGGGTTTTTCCTTTGTAGTCTATAATTGGACACATTTGTGCATCCGTGTGGCCGTTCACTACAAAAACATCAAAACCAAGGGGCGTGGTCATTCGATGAGCGTCTTCAGGAGCATCAAGAAACTGTAATTGTCCACTCTCTTCAAGCGGGATGATGTTTTCTTTTAAAAAGCTGGCTTTTTCTCTAGCATTAGGCGCTGTAGCCCATTTCCAGTGTCTCTTGTTGGTCCAATAAACCGCATTTTCAAAGGCAGGCTCATACCCTGTCCTGTCTTTGTTCCAGCGTACTGCGCCGCCCACATGGTCGAAATGTAAATGGGTAAGAAAAACATCGGTAATATCACCTCGACTAAAACCATGCGCCGCTAAGGAAGCGTCTAAACTGTGTTCACCATGGAGGTAATAATGACTAAAAAACTTTTCATGCTGCTTCTCTCCTATACCCGTGTCTATCAAGGTCAATCGATCTCCGTTTTCAATCAACAAGGAGCGCATCGCCCAGGTACAAAGATTTTTTTCATCTGCAGGATTAGTTCTTTCCCAAAGACCCTTTGGAACAACACCAAACATAGCGCCGCCGTCAAGCTTAAAGTTACCAGTATGTATAGGGTATATGGTCATCCGTATTGGTTTTGGACCAAGTTACAAAGCATAGCACTTATTATTAACACGGAGTTGTTAAAATGAACATATTGGTTAGCTTGGCGCTTATAAAGAAGAACAATACTGCAGCGCCATGAAGTCTAATTTCAATCACCCTCCAATTGCACAATATGAAGCACCTCAGCCTATAAAGTGGGACAAATACCTTGTTAATGGTGAGCTAAAGACCTGGGAGGGTCCTCGAGAGCTTGTTTACAGTCCAATGGGTAAGGTCGACAAAGACGGCTTCGTAGACCGTGTTTTTTTAGGGGAGTCACCAACATTAGATGAAGGCGTTGGGCTTGAGGCCCTGGGCGCTGCAAAACAAGCCTACAACAACGGCAGGGGCTTCTGGCCAACAGCTAGCGCTACCCAGCGAATTACATGCATGGAGCGCTTTCTTGAACTGATGGTTCTCAAAAGAGAAGAGGTGAGCACCTTGTTGATGTGGGAAATAGCCAAAAACAAAAGCGCATCATACAAAGAGTTTGACAGGACTGTTGACTATATCAAAGACACCATAGAGGAGTATAAAGAACTACAGCGCCGAGGATCGCATATCGCAAGCAAAGGAGACGTGATCTCTCAGGTACGAAGAGGCCCGTTGGGCGTTGTTCTGTGTCTAGGCCCATACAACTACCCACTGAACGAGACCTTTTGCTTGTTGATACCCTCTGTTCTTATGGGTAATACGATTGTTTTTAAGCCGGCAAAGTATGGCGTGCTGTTGCTAACACCGCTTATGGAGGCGTTTAAAGAAGCGTTTCCGCCGGGTGTAATCAACGTGGTTTTCGGAAGAGGCAGAACCCTCGCGGGGCCCATCATGAAAACAGGAGATGTAGATGTTTTGGCTTTAATAGGCAATTCAAAAAGCTCTAATGCATTAGCCGCGCAACACCCAAAATCAAACAGGCTAAGACAGGTTTTAGGACTTGAAGCGAAGAACCCTGCTATTGTTTTTGAAGACGCAAACCTAGACAAGGCAATAAAACAGTGTGTTGCCGGGGCGCTTAGCTTTAACGGCCAGAGGTGTACGGCGTTAAAAATTATTTTTGTTCACAAAAGCATATCTGCAGAGTTTGTGACAAGATTCAGTGACGCTGTTGATAAGCTTAAACTAGACCATCCAGAAAACAACAGTGACCTTACGCCACTTCCAGAAGCAAATAAGGTGGATTATATGGACGAATACGTGTTTGACGCAAAAGAGAAGGGGGCAAACGTGATGAATAAAAGAGCAGGAAAGGTGAATGAAACATCTTATTTTCCAGCGGTTTTGTTTCCGGTAAACAAGCACATGCGAATTTTTCATGAAGAGCAGTTTGGTCCAGTAGTGCCTATTGTTGAATATGATAAGCTAGAGGAGGTTATGGACGCTATAGCAGAGTCAGATCATGGCCAACAGTGTAGCGTTTTTAGCGAAGACGAAGCGACAATATCCTATGTGGTTGATAATTTAGTAAACCAAGTTTGTCGCGTTAACATCAACACGTCTTGTCAACGTGGCCCTGACTATTTACCTTTTACAGGAAGAAAAGACAGTGCTGTTGGAACACTAAGTGTACATGATGCGTTGAGGAGTTTTTCTATTCGAACCGTAGTTGCCGCCGGCACAGACCAAAAGGACTTGGTTAGGGATATTGTTTCCTCAGGCCAAAGCAACTGGATGACGACAGACTATCTGTTGTAAAAAAAACCCCCGTTGCACAGGTGCAACAGGGGTTCTGTTCTGAGGTTCCGAGCGGATTCGAACCGCTGTACATGGTTTTGCAGACCATTGCCTAGCCACTCGGCCACGGAACCTTAGGGAGGCCAAAAATAGCAGAAAAAATCTGTTTGCAACAGAAATATTTCAACTAACGTTCAGCCGTAAAGGTTAGGGCGACTCTTTCCACATCGCCATTAATTGGAGGGTTGAGCTTCGCGACACTCACGGATGCCTTTTGAACAGTAGGATGCTCATTCATAATTCTGTCCATAATTCGCTGGCACACAACCTCAAGAAGCTTTGCGCGCTTGCCCATTTCACTTTTTGTGATCTCGTAAAGAGCTACATAATCAACGGTATCTATCAACTCATCTGTTTGGACAGACACAGAAAGATTCGCCCATACACTGATGTTGACCTCATAATGTGAGCCTATAACAGCCTCTTCCTGCATGCAGCCATGGTTGGAATAGAGCCGTATGCCATGAACATCTATCTGGTGGAGCATGGCCATTATTTTAATTTTTCTATGGCTAAATGAATGCGAGCTAGAACCTCTTCTTTTCCAAGGACTTCACATATTGTAAACATGCTTGGCCCCATACCTTTTCCTGTTACAGCTAGCCTGAAGGACGGTCCAACCTTTCCAAAACCGAGCTCTTTTTCAGTCAAATAACCTTTGAAGCACGACTCTATAGAAGCGGCATCGAACGTCACAAGCGCAAGGAACCTACTGGAAATATCCTTCATCATTTTAGGACTGTCTGCGGACCATTTTTTCTTTAGTGTTTTTTCATCATATGTTGATGGCCGCTCAAACAAGAACAAGCCTTCTGTTACCAGGTCTTTCGGAAAAGTAGCTCGCTCACTCATCATCATTGCAACAGTGCCTAGATGTTTTTCGTCACAATGGAGTCCACGTGAATTGAGCTCAGTTTTGAGCGCACTGGCCAACTTTTCCTCACTCATCCCTCTCAGGTAAACCTGGTTAAACCATTTTCCTTTTTCAAAATCAAACTTAGCGCCGCTTTTTGAGACGCTGCCCAGGTCAAAAGCTTCTACAAGCTCCTGAAGGCTGAACACTTCTTGTTCCGTGCCCGGGTTCCACCCCAGTAAGGCGAGCATGTTGATAAAGGCATCAGGATAGAAGCCAGTTTCTCTGTAGCCACTTGCTGTTTCTTGAGTTTCGTCATTTTTCCAGTCAATCGGGAATACAGGGAAACCTAGTCTATCCCCATCCCGTTTTGAAAGTTTTCCGGGTCCGTCTGGCTTTAAAAGCAGCGGTAGGTGAGCAAATATTGGGCTTTCCCATCCAAATGCTTCGTAGAGCAGCACGTGTAAAGGTGCGGAAGGAAGCCATTCTTCGCCGCGTATAACGTGGCTAATTTCCATGAGGTGGTCGTCCACAATATTAGCGAGATGATACGTGGGCATTCCATCACCTTTAAACAGAACCTTGTCGTCCATGTTGTTTGTATTTACACTCACCCATCCACGGATGGTGTCTTCAAAGCGAACCTCGTAGTCTCGCGGAAGCTTCATTCTAATAACATAAGGCTCTCCAGCGGCTATTTTAGCCTTGACTTCGTCCTTAGCAAGTGTCAGCGAGTTTTTCATGTTCTCGCGTGTGATATAATTGTATTGCCAGTTTGACGCTCCAGCTTCCTTCGCAAGCGCGCGCACCTGCTCGAGCTCTTCAGCAGTATCAAAGGCGATGTAAGCGCTATCGTTCGCTAGCAAAGTCTCTGCATATTCGCGATACATAGGCTTGCGCTCACTTTGACGATAAGGCCCGTTTCCCCGGTCTTCACCACCTATTCCCTCGTCAGGAGAAATACCACACCAAGCCAAAGCCTCAACGATGTATTTTTCGGCTCCTGCAACAAACCTTGTTTGATCCGTATCTTCCACGCGAAGCAAGAAGTCTCCACCGTGTTTTTTGGCGAACAAATAATTATACAATGCAGTGCGTACCCCGCCAATATGTAGGGGTCCTGTTGGAGATGGCGCAAATCTTACGCGAACTTTTGAGCTCATGTTATTAACCTTAGAATTGTGACAAAGGTACAATCGGCCAAACCATTAGGAAACACTAACTTTGTTTTATAAACACATCATATTATGTACCCAGAAGAAATGATTGCGCCCATGCGCGCAGAGCTTGCTAACAGCGGATATACAGAAACGAAAACTCCAGAAGAGGTAACCGCAGCAATAGAGTCGGAAGGCACAACGTTAGTCGTTGTAAACTCTGTTTGTGGTTGTGCAGCAGGATCAGCTCGTCCAGCGGCAATGGAGCTAGCGAAGTCTGAGTTGAAGCCAGATAGAATGATTACTGTGTTTGCGGGTAACGATCGTGAAGCAGTAGACCAGGCGAGAAAGCACATGATGCCATTCCCTCCGTCATCGCCTTGTATGGGCTTGTTTAAAAACGGGGAGTTAGTGCACATGGTAGAACGTCACCACATTGAAGGACGTACGGCACAAATGATTGCCGGAAATCTTCTTGGAGCCTTTGAAGAGCATTGTAAATAAGACGACTATGAACAAGAAGTTTGCGGTTATTGGATTAGGTGTTTTTGGCTCTGCTATTGCAAGAAAACTTGCCGAGCGCGGAGCTGATGTTATGGCTATTGACGAGAACGAAGAGCGGGTTCAGCACATTGCTCAAGAGGTGGCCTTCGCGGTCACGTTGGACGCAACGAACCTTCAGGCTTTGGAAGCACAAAACCTTAGAGATGTTGACGCTGTCGTGGTGAGCATTGGATCAAGCTTTCAAGAAATGCTTTTGTGTGTGTTTCAGCTGCAAGAAATGGGTGTTCCCAGAATCATTGCGCGCGCCCAGGGACCTGTTCAGCGTAAAATTCTTGAAAAAATGGGTGTTCAAAACATCCTGAGTCCAGAGATGGAGGTAGCAAACAACGTCGCAGAACAGCTCATCAACCCAGGTGTTTTAATGTGTGTCCAGCTTCCTGACGACTACGAAATCATAGAGGTTGAAGCGCCGTCTAAAATAATTGGTCGCTCATTGGAAGACATAGGTTTACGCAAGAAATACAATATTAATCTTGTTACGGTCCTGCGTAAATCTAAAGAGGATAATGCCCACCACATCAATGGTGTCCCAAGTCCCGAAAGTTTTATTAACCCAGGAGACATTATCCTTGTTTTTGGTCAAGTAAAAGACATCAACAGATTTATCGAGATCAACGCATGATGGGTTCAAAGGGCCAAATGATCATTACAGGAGTAAGCTCTGGAATTGGACTTGCCATCGCAAAACGGGCCTTAGAGATTGGCTTTAGCGTGCAAGGAATAGGAAGAAATGAGCCAAAAGAATTAGCGAGTAACCCGTATTGGGTCTTTACCACGGCGGACCTGTCACAGGAAAAGGAAGTAGAGAAAATCCACTTTCAAAGTGCCGAACACCCATTACCCACGGTACTCATCAACAATGCAGGAACACTGGGAAGAATGGGCCGGGCCAACACCATTGACTGGAACGACACGAACGAATGCATCACGCTGAACGTCACCGCTCCAATGAGGCTGACCGCGCGCTTTATCTCGTTATTACAGGGGTCAAAACAGGTCTTTTTTACAGGTTCAGGAGCCGCTCAATACGCCATCAACGGCTGGTCATCTTATTGCGCGTCAAAAGCGGCGATTCACATGTACGCAGAGGTTTTAGCGCAAGAAAACCCTACAATACCTATTCACGCGTTTACGCCGGGAAAGGTAGATACGCCAATGCAAGCACAAATAAGAGCAGCCTCAGCAGCAGACTTCCCTGGAGTGGAGCACTTTATAGAAGAGCACGCAGAAGGGCTGCTGGTAAAACCGGAAACCGTAGCCGAAGCCGTTTTACACGTGATTCAGAACCCCGGCGAACAACCGGTTATTTTCCCAACGTCACAAATAAGTACAGTACTATGAAAAAAGTGATATCCATCATTGCCCTTGCTGTTTGTTTTAACGCGTGCGACACGACGCCACAGGCTTCAGAAGTTTTTATTCGCCAAGACCTGCTGGGAGAATGGACGGTAAGTCAGGTGGCGTACAGTGGAGAAATGCCCAACCCTTTAAATCCGTCAGCGCTTATGCAGTTTAGTGGCTTAGGCACCCAATTAATGGGAGGGGTAAACATTTACGAAATGCCGGATAGCGGCAACATAGACCTTCAGTTTGTAGCCAACCTAAACGCGATTCAGGTCCCAGTAGAGCTCGCAAGTGCAGGAATATGGAGCCTAACCAACAACGACAGCACCTTAGTTTTAGACAACGACAGCGTGAGCTACAGTTTTGTTATTGTGAGCGGTCTTCCAACCACCCAAGTATGGAGAACTTCTTTTATGCAGGTCCCCGCGGACAGCAGTTACTGGGCGGATATTGACCTTGAACTAACCTTGATCAAATAACATTCATTCGCTAAAAAATGGCAAGAGTACTCACAGGAATTCAAAGCTCAGGACGTCAGCATTTAGGAAACATCCTAGGTGCTATTCTGCCTGCAATTCAAATGAGTAACGACCCTAAAAACGAGGCGTTTTTATTCATTGCGGACCTCCACAGCCTAACTTCTGTGAAAGATGCTGGATTGCGTAAAGAAAACTTATTAGCGACAGCCGCAGCATGGCTCGCTTGTGGCTTGGACCCTGAAAAAACAGTGTTTTATGTGCAAAGCGATCTTCCCGAGTGTACAGAATTAACATGGTATTTGAATTGCTTTACCCCTTTTCCTATGCTGGCTAACGCCCATAGTTTTAAGGACAAAAGCAGTAACCTCAGCGATGTTAATGCCGGCTTGTTTGATTATCCGGTACTCATGGCCTCTGACATTTTGCTCTATGACGCTGAGGTTGTCCCGGTAGGGAAAGACCAGAAGCAACATCTTGAAATTACCCGTGATCTCGCGCTAAGCTTTAACCACCGCTATGGAGACACCTTTGTAGCCCCAGAAGTCAGCATTTCAGAAGAGGTAATGGCTATTCCGGGCACTGACGGACGTAAAATGAGCAAGAGTTACGGCAACGTTATTGACGTGTTCTTGCCCAAGAAGCAGTTGAAAAAACAAGTGATGGGTATTCAAACAGACTCTACACCACTTGAAGGTGCTAAGAATCCTGATATCTGTAATGTATTTGCGCTGTATAAGCTGCTTGCAACTGCTTCACAAACCGCAGAGATGACAAATAGATACAGAGCAGGAAACTACGGCTATGGACACGCTAAAACAGCACTCTTAGAACTTATTTTAGAGGAATTTAGCGAGGCACGCGATAGGTTTGACCACTTCATGGACCACCCAGAAGAGGTTTTTGCTGCGCTGAAACACGGAGCTGATAAAGCGAGGCCTGTCGCTAAAGAGACCCTGTTAAGAGTAAGAACTAAGCTCGGCTTCTAAAACGATCTTCAGAGATCCCTTATTTTTTTGGCACACACATACGTTTAGCGCTAAAGGGCTTGTTTATAAAGCCTTTTGATGATGTTCACGTGGTTATAGGATGTCTTATATTTAGCTCCGTGAAAAAAACCATGAGCTACATACACCACGGTTGGTATTATTTGGTCGCGCTAATCTCTATCGTAGTGCTTTTGCCAGCGCTTTTATGGACCGCAAGACCAGCAGCTAATTATGTTCATTTTTTTAAGATTGCCAAGGTTTGGTCGTGGATGTTTCTGGTAGGAATGGGCATTTGGCCTAGGCCAGGAAAGTATAAAATGAAGCATTCCGGACCCATGGTGCTAGCGGCAAACCACGGATCAAACCTTGATATTCCGATGACTTTTTTAGCAAGTCCCGTTCCTGTGGTCTTCATGGGGAAGGCAGAGCTTTTGAAACTGCCCTTGTTTGGTTATTTCTTCAAAAAGACCAGCATCGCTGTAGACAGAAGCAGCTACTCAGGTAGAAAGCAAGCACTTATAGACGCTGACCAGCGGATAAAGGACGGGTATAGCGTTTGTATATTTCCGGAGGGCGGGATTCCGCCACAAAAGAAGCTGTTAGGTGCCTTTAAAGCAGGCGCCTTCAAATTGGCCGTTGACAACAATGTGCCCATAGTGCTTGTGAGTATTCATCAAAGTAAATTTAGACTAGGCGACTGGGGAGAACCCTCAAGCCTGGGTCCCGTTGATTCCAAAGTTTTAGGAGAGTTTTGGCCAAACACGGATGCCGAAAACCCCCTAAGTGAGTTGAGCGACCGTTGCTACACCACCCTTGCTGAGGACTTAAAAAAGAGGGGGCACACCGGCAATCTTGCCTTACCTTTGCGCTCTTAAGCGTACATTATGAACATCACAAAAGATCAAATAAAACACCTTGCCCATCTAAGCCGCCTGGAGCTTACGGACAATGAGCTAGACTCAATGCAGGGGGACATGGAAAAGATATTAGAGTTCGTTGCGAAGATTGATGAGCTAGACCTTACCGGTGTTGAGCCATTAACTCAAATGAGCGGCAGCGTTGATGTGATGAGAACAGATGAAGCGCGAAACATGATCACTAAAGAACAAGCTTTAAAAAACGCTCCAGACGCTAACTCAGATTATTTTCGTGTACCTAAGTTTGGAAAGAAAGCATAGCCTCGCAACATTTCTGCTGTCACGGTGTTGACCGTGTAATCGACACATCTATACCCATTATGAAAATCACGATTGTTCAAGGAAGTCCTAGAATAGGATCCAATTCTAGTAAAGTTGCAATGTTTCTAGCTGCTGAGCTAGAGCTTAAATTTGGTGCCCTGATCACCATGGTTGATGTTCAAAAAATTAACGCACCCAACTACGGCGCCGAAGTTAATTTCGACCAAGAGAAAGAGGTTGCGGGACATCTTGGAGGTGCTGACGGATTGCTTTTTGTGGTTCCCGAATACAATGGTCGTGTCCCGGGAGCGCTCAAAAACCTCACAGACTACTATCGTGCAGAGTTCAAAAAGAAGCCTATGGCCACGTGCACAGTAAGTGCAGGACCTTTTGGCGGACTGAATGCTCTTCACGACCTGCGCTCATGGATGCTTTATGTTGAAGGCGTGGTTTCCCCAACGAAGCTTTTAGTGAGCGGAGCTGGAAAACTTTTTGACGAGGACAATACGCCAGTGGATGTGAATTTTAACAACAACTACCCCGTCTTTCTGGAGGACTTTGTTTGGCTGACTAAAAAACTCAGTTAGCAATCAAGAGAAGGCAAACCAAGTGATATAGAGTGTTTGCAATCAGACACTAAAGAAACAAAAAGCCCCGCAATACTGCGGGGCTTTTTGTTTCTCAGTTATGCAAAAACCGTTTAGTTGTTCTGAAAAGGGCTTGCCACAGCAAGATACCTTTGGTAGAACGACTGCGTGTTTTCACTGTCATGTGTTTGAATGTTACGGAACAGCATCTGATAGAACTGTAGGTCCGTTTGCCACTCGTTCTTAGCGCGCTTTTTGTCAGACCTGCTCAACCCGTCAAAATACAAGAGCTCCTCGTCTAAAAGGTCGGCAAATTCATTTGTGAGTTCTCGGGCCTGCGTTATGGCGCCCGCTCTATAATAAGCGTCGATAATCCCAAACAAGAAGTAGTTGTACCCGAACTTTTCCGATGGCATGATATCCATGGCAAAGTCTAAGACCTCTACAGCTTTTTCGTTATTTCCCTCCACAATAAACTCGTTTGCTAATCTGCCAAAAATGGTACGCAGGTTGTAGCTTAAGCGCCTGTTGGTCTCGTCTAAGTAAACATCTGGAAGCTCCATGTTACCATACGCGAACTTGTTAATTAAGTTGTTGTACATGATTTCCGTGTCTACTTTTCCAAAGTCTATGCCGCTGTTTGCCCCGGGATTAAATACCGGTACAAACCTGTATGCCATACCCTCTAAGCGGAAGTATTCGTTGAGCCAAAAGAATGATTTAGCGCTGTTTCCCACGGTAATAGAGAAGTAAATCGGTCTTTCCCAATTGTTGTTTGCGATGAGGTCAATAACCATAAGATCACGCTTGGTGATCACATTGCTTTTCCAATCCCAATCGATATAGTCAACCACTTTCGCGGAATCAGCGAGATCAACAACGCCGTTGGCTAGTACAGCGTCTTTGTCTATGCTGATGCGTAGTTTCTTTTGCGGGTAAAGCGGCAGCTCTTTATTACCGCCGGTTTTGAATTTTACCTGGGCATCATCGCGTTTTGTGAACTGAACAAAGTCTTTCACATCCCAGCGTCCTTTCACACCCATGTCTCTGTAGTACAATACGTCTCTAGTACCTTGAACGTACTGGTTCCATTCAAAGCTGAACGGTACCGCTTCGCCGTCATAGGCCTTGCGGCGCTGCTGGTCAATGTACCAATCGGTATTAAGTAAACTTAAGTTGACTACCCGGACATCCGTTCTATAGCCTTCAACCTCCTGAACATACCACAATGGGAAGGTGTCGTTGTCCCCGTTTGTAAATAGTATTGCGTTCGGATCACAACTGTCTAAATATGCTTTCGCGATGTCACGAGCAGTATAGCGATTACTTCTATCGTGGTCATCCCAATTCTCCGCGGCCATGCGCAAGGGCACTGCAACCATGGAGATACCTATAACCAGGTAGGAAGCAACCATAGGGCTCATCTTTTTTCGTAATAAATCCCATAACCCGAGCGCACCAATCCCAATCCAGATGGCAAAGGCGTAGAAGGACCCTACAAAGGCATAATCACGCTCTCGTGGTTCAAAAGGCTTGTGGTTGGTGTAGACAACAATCGCTATCCCGGTCAACAGGAAGAAGAGCGTAACGGCCCAAGCATCTTTGTTGTTTTTCTTGAATTGGTACCAAATTCCAAAAACACCTAGCACGAATGGCAACATAAAATAGCTGTTGCGAGAAGGGTTGTCCTTCCATGCCTGGGGCAGATTGTCTTGATTTCCCAGTCTGATGGAATCAATGAAACTGATCCCGGTAATCCAATTCCCCTTCGTTAATTCATAGCGGTGCTGCTGATCATTTTGCTTCCCGGAGAAGTTCCACATGAAGTAACGCCACCACATTTTACCCACTTGATATTCAAAAAAGAAGCGTACATTTTGAGCAAACGTGATCGGTTTATCAGGGTCTGTAATGCCCATGATGTTAATATAGTTCTGCTTGTACTGCGGATCGTCGTTCCAAATTCGAGGGAAGAACCCTTGATACTTAGGATCATAATTAGGCTTACTGGCCTTTTTTTCATCCGTTAACAGGTACTTCGCTGAGATGCTCAACGCTGCGTTTTTATCTGCAATGTAAGCCTCTGCTTCACCTCTTAGCTTGAATGCGGTGACCTGCTTAGGCCCCTTCATTACAGCAAAACCTTTTTGGTACACAGGAGTTCCATCGTCAAAAGGCTGTGTTCGGTCATAAGGAGCATTAAAGCTCTTTCCGTATAGAATAGGCCAGTCTCCATACTGCTCACGGTTGTAATAAGCGAGCAAAGACATGGCGTCTTCTGGGTTGTTTTCATCAATAGGCGTGTTCGCATTAGAGCGGATCGCTAGAATGATAAACGTTGAATACCCCATAACAAGCAGCATGATGGCTAGAACAGCTTGCTGGGCCAGTGGACGCTCTTTGCGCTTGGTCCACGCTAGACCAACAACAACAGAGGCGATAAGAATAACGGTTGCAGCAATGGTTCCAGAATTGAAGGGCATGCCAAAGCTGTTAACAAAGGTGATCTCTAACGTGCTAAATAAACGCAAGACCATTGGGATAATTAACGCAAAGACGATAGCCAGCACCCCAATACCCGTGGCATTAGCAATGATAAAACCATTGCGAGTAGGGCTAGGGTTTTTCTTAAAGTAATAGATCATAAAGATCGCCGGTATGGTCAAGAACACAAGAATGTGAACCCCAATAGAGAGGCCAACTAAATAAGCAATCAGCAGTAACCAGCGATTTGCATGAGGATCTTCATCAACAGCTTGTTCCCATTTTAAGATTGCCCAAAATGCTGCTGCGGTAAAGAAGGAGCTCATGGCATAGACCTCTCCCTCCACGGCGGAGAACCAGAAACTGTCAGAGAAGGTGTAGGCCAACGCGCCTACTGCACCTGCACCTAAAATGGCGACAATGGATGAATTATCAAGCTTTTCCTTGCCGCCAAGGAGTTTTAAGGAAAGCGCTGTAATGGTCCAAAACAAGAATAGAATACTAAACGAACTCGAGAGCGCGCTCAACGCATTGACCATTAACGCTTGATTTTCAGCGCTGCTGGCTAATTGACTAAACAGGTTTCCCATTAACTGAAAGAAAGGGGCACCTGGTGGGTGACCCACCTGTAGCTTCACAGAAGTCGCGATATATTCCCCACAATCCCAAAAACTGGTGGTAGGCTCTATCGTCATGAAATAAGTGAAGGTGGCTATCCCAAAAACGGCCCATCCTACTATAGTGTTAAGCTTCTTGTAATTCACGGCACGGTATTTTTTAACTAATCCTAAAGATTGTGGTCTGGTAATGGGCTCGAAAATAAGAAAATCCAAGCCCTCAGCGGAACAAAAGATTGTTAAACAATGAAAATTTTGCGTAACTCTTTTTTGTAGTTTATCAATTGGCGTATATTTGCCGTCCCTAAAGGGAGAATTGTCCGATGGTGTAATGGCAACACTTCTGTTTTTGGTACAGACATTCAAGGTTCGAGTCCTTGTCGGATAACTCAGGAAAAGCCCCTCACGTAAGTGTGGGGCTTTTTTGTTGAAAAAAACGGACGCCCAGCAAGAAGCCTCGAACAAGCGTTCTTTTTTTAAGATCTATCCGGACGAAAAAAGGCGCTCTCAGGTCAATCCTGTTTTAGCACGTGGTAAAATAAGCGTTATTGGTGGCAAATAGCCAACGCCCGAACAACTCCGCGCTATAAAGGATGGTATATTTACCCTACTATGGCAAGAAAGCACAATAGACGAGCAAACAAACGTTCACAGAGTGTAGACATCAAAGAGTATGCTCAAAAGGTGGAAATTGTATTTCGCACTTTCCCTACCCGAAAATTTAACTACAAGCAAATCGCGTCACAACTTGGGTATAAGCCCGAGATGGTGAAAGCGAAAGTGGAAATGGCCCTATCTGACCTTGTGCAATCTGGAAAGATTCTCATGGTGGATAGAGGCAAGTACAAGCTCAAATACACCGCCACTTATGCAGAGGGTGTGGTTGACATGGCCAGCAACGGCAATGGATATATTGTGAGCCCAGATGTGGAAAGCGACATTATGGTTCGTTCTCCCAACTTAATGCACGCGCTCAACGGAGATAGAGTGAAAATAGGCCTGTTCGCCACGAAAAGCGGTAAAAAACTAGAGGGCGAAGTCATAGAAATATTAGAGCGCAAGCAGACAGATTTTGTTGGAACAATAGAGATAGGCAAGGGCCATGGATTTTTAGTAGCCTCAAGCAGAAAGATGCTGGTGGACATCTATATACCAAAGGCTAAGCTAGGTGGTGCCGAAAATGGACAAAAGGTGATTGCCAGAATCACGGACTGGCCAGAAAAAGCCTCCTCTCCTTTTGGAGAAATTATAAAAGTTCTAGGTAACGCGGGTGACCATAATACAGAGATACACGCCGTGCTTGCTGAATTTGGCTTACCTAATGAATTTCCTGTTGAGGTGGAGTCCGCTGCTGATGAATTAGATACAAGCATTAAAGAAGAAGAAATAGCAAAACGTAGGGATTTCCGAAAAGTACCCACATTTACGATTGACCCCGCAGATGCAAAAGACTTCGATGACGCCCTAAGCTTACAAAAACTAGATAATGGCCACTGGGAAGTAGGTGTGCACATTGCTGACGTAAGCCATTATGTTACCCCTGGGTCTATCTTAGATGATGAAGCTGTAGTTCGTGCTACAAGCGTCTACCTGGTTGATCGGGTAGTTCCGATGCTTCCAGAAGTGCTGTCAAACGGAGCGTGTTCGTTGCGCCCTAACGAGGACAAATACACCTTCTCTGCCGTTTTTGAAATGGATGAAAAAGGAAGAATTTACAACGAATGGTTTGGCAGAACAGCCATCCATTCCGACCGGAGGTTTGCTTACGAAGAGGCACAGCAAATTATAGACGACAATCATCCAGACGGAGACCAAGCAACATTTTACGAAGAAATTAGGACTTTAGATAAAGTAGCTAAGATTATGCGCGGTCAGCGTATGGACAAAGGCGCTCTAAGCTTTGAAAAAAAGGAAGTTAAATTCCGATTGGACGAGAACAGTAAACCGGAGGGCGTCTATTTCAAGATAGGCATGGCGGCAAACCACTTGATAGAAGAGTTCATGCTGCTAGCGAATAAAAGTGTGGCAGCATTTATTGGTCGCGCAAAGGACGGTGAGCCAACGGGCAACACGTTTGTATACCGCATCCATGATGATCCAGACCCTACAAAACTTCAAGATCTTGGTGCTTTCGTACGCCAGTTTGGGCACGAGATAAGGCTGGGCAATAAAAAGACCATCACCCAAAGCCTGAACAAGATGCTTACAGAGGTAAGAAACACCCCTGAGGCAAACATGATCGAGACCTTAACCATCCGCACGATGAGCAAGGCGAAGTACACGACTCAGAACATCGGGCATTACGGCTTGGCGTTCGATTACTATACTCATTTTACCTCTCCAATACGCCGTTACCCAGATGTCATGGTACATAGGTTGCTAGAGCATTATCTAGAGGGAGGGAAGTCACCTCACTTTGGTGCTTACGAAGAAGTCTGTGAACGAAGTTCTGAGCGCGAAAAAGCAGCATCAAACGCTGAACGGGCGTCTATTAAATACATGCAGGCAGTTTTCTTAGAAAAGCACGTGGGCCAGACTTTCGCTGGTGTGATTTCGGGCGTAACGGAATGGGGCGTTTTTGTGGAATTGGCAGATAATTATTGTGAGGGAATGATCAGAATTCGAGACTTCCGTGATGACTATTATACCTATGACAGCAAGAACTATTGTCTTTCCGGCGAGCGCAAAGGACGTAAAATCCAGCTGGGTGATGCAATGACTATTTTAGTTAAAAATGTAGACCTCGAGCGTAAACAGATTGATTTTGAACCATATTCTGGAACAGAATCGTAACTTAATCCCCACAAAACCATTTTATTATGTCTACAGTTGAACGTTCAAAAACCATAGAAATTGCTGCAATCGCGATTGGAGCATTAGCGATTGCCGCTTCTGCATATTTTATTTTCATGACAGAGGGCAACGCATTTAAAATGACGAACTGGGTGATTTCACTCGCGTTTGTAGTCTTTGTGGCGTACAACTTTGTAAATGTCAGAAACCTAAAAGGAGAACTAAATGAGCTGTCAGATAAAAACGACGCTTTAACAGAGAATCTTCAGGTGACTAAACAAAATCTAGCTCAGGCACAGTCTGACGTTGAGGTAATTAAGGCGGATTTAGTTTCTACACAAAACGACCTTCGTCACCGAGAAAAAGAATTGGAAGTCTTGCGTACTCAAAAAGAGCAATAACTTACTTTTTATCAAAGAAAGCCTTGAGCTTTTCTAAATCCGCATCTGTCGCGGCTTTTTTCTCTTCTTCCGTTTGTTCTGCCTTCGCTTTCTCAGAGCCTGCCTTTCGCAAGGGTGGAGTGACCTGATATTGCTGTTCAGTTGTTAAGCTAGGCTTGGCGACACCCGTTGACTTTTTAACGGGCTCCTTTTTGAGAGGGGTCGAGCTGGCGACTTCATCAAGCTTTTCTTTTGAGGTCTTTTGAGGGTCTGTGGATTTTTTGGCAATCGGCTTTTTGGTCTTTTTTGAGTCGTTTTTGGTGTTGTTAT
>Ga0209482_1000799_pt1 | contig 25286 bp, 25 predicted proteins | sample CoawatmetaG10DNA_FD_187512 | JGI IMG/M metagenome (GOLD analysis project Ga0209482, IMG submission 187512) | Marine microbial communities from the West Antarctic Peninsula - Coastal water metaG104-DNA (SPAdes) (version 2) | ecosystem: Environmental > Aquatic > Marine > Coastal ...
GAGATATAAAACTATCTGCACAAAGGGTGGAAGGCTATAGAAATTTTATAACAAAAATATGGAATGCTATTAAATTTTGTGAAATGAACGAATGTAAAAATTTAGAAATGGATACAACTCAATCAAAGAACACTTTTAATGTATGGATATTAAATGAGTTAAATAATTGTGAACAGTCTGTAAGTTTGGCTATTAAAAATTATAAATTTAATGAAGCGGCTAATACTCTTTATAGGTTTACATGGAATATATTCTGTGACTGGTATATTGAGTTTTCAAAATCAATTTTTTATTCTGATGACGAGGATGCTAAAAAGGAAACAAGAAATACTTCCTCGTATGTATTAACTAAATTAATGATTATGCTACATCCAATTATGCCCTTTATAACAGAACACCTGTGGCAAGAAATAAGTTTTATAAATGATAAGTCTTCAAAAAAAATAATTCATGCTAGTTGGCCTAGAATTGCTATACCGAAAAAAACAAATACTAAAGACGCGGATAAATTAATACAAATTATATCAGCTATACGCTCTGCAAGAGCAGAACTAAATGTTCCAATTAAATCTATGATTGAGATTAAGTATACTGCTAATCAGATACAATTAAGTGAAATATTTAAAAGCTACCAACAAACGATTGGCTCAATTGCTAATATAGACAAGATAGAAATTTTTGATGGAGAACGACAAGAAGGTGATATTCAGATTATTGTTAATGACGAGATTTTCTACTTAAGTCTTTTGGGTATTATTGATTTTAAAGAAGAAAGCGAAAGATTAATAAAAAATTTAGCTAAGGTTAATAAGGAAATAGAAAAAGTTACCAATAAATTAAATAGCCAAAATTTTATTGAAAATGCTCCAAAAAACATTATTTCTGAGCAAAAAGAGCGACTTGAGGAATATATGTCGTCAAAAAGTAAAATTGAAGATGCAATTAAGAGTTTTTCCAATTAGAAAGTAGTAATGGCGGATAAAACAAAATTACCAAGTAGACATGTTAGTGTGGGACCAGAGAAAGCCCCGCATAGGTCTTATTATTATGCCATGGGAATGACTGAGGAAGATATTGCTAAACCTTTTGTTGGTGTAGTATCGACTTGGAATGAGGCAGCACCTTGTAACATTGCATTGATGCGCCAAGCACAATCTGTAAAAAAAGGTGTTAAAGAATCTGATGGAACACCTCGAGAGTTTTGTACGATTACAGTAACTGATGGCATAGCAATGGGTCACCAAGGTATGAAATCATCTTTAGTCTCTAGGGAAGTTATTGCTGATTCAACTGAGTTAACAGTTCGCGGCCATTGTTATGACGCATTAGTAGGTTTGGCTGGATGTGATAAGTCACTACCGGGACTAATGATGGCTATGTGTAGATTAAATGTTCCAAGTGTATTTATGTATGGTGGTTCAATATTACCAGGAAGATACAAAGGTAATGATGTAACTGTTGTTGATGTCTTTGAGGCTGTAGGAAAATATGCAGCAGGAGGAACAACTGAAGAAGATTTAAATGAACTCGAACGTGTTGCTTGTCCAAGTGCGGGTGCTTGTGGTGGACAGTTTACAGCCAATACGATGGCATGTGTATCTGAAGTAATTGGATTGGCACTACCATATTCATCTGGAGCCCCAGCTCCTTATGAAGAACGTGATAAGTATGCTTATGAGTCAGGTAAGCAAATAATGTATTTAATAGAAAACAATATTAGACCAAGAGATATTGTAACAAGAAAAGCTCTAGAAAATGCGGCAACGATTGTCGCTGCAACAGGAGGTTCAACAAATGCAGGACTTCACTTGCCTGCAATTGCTAATGAATGTGGCATTGAGTTTACCTTAGATGATGTGGTTGAGATTTTTAAAAAGACACCTTATATTGCTGATTTAAAACCAGGTGGTCAGTTTGTTGCAAAAGATGTTTATGAAGCTGGTGGTGTTCCAATAATAATAAAGACCCTATTTGAAGGTGGTTTTATACACGGGGATTGTTTAACTGTAACTGGAAAAACTATAGCCGAAAACTTAGAGTCAGTTAAATTTAATCCTGATCAGAAAGTAATTCGTCCATACAATAATCCCCTAAGTCCAACAGGTGGGGTTGTCGGTCTAAAAGGCAATTTAGCTCCAGAAGGTGCGATTGTTAAAGTTGCTGGAATGAAAAATACTAAATTTCAGGGTATTGCCCGATGTTTTGATTGTGAAGAAGATGCCTATAAATGTGTTGTGGAAAAAGGCTATAACGAAGGTGATGTAATTGTAATTAGATACGAAGGACCCAAAGGTGGGCCTGGCATGAGAGAAATGCTATCAACTACCGCAGCTTTATCGGGCCAAGGCATGGGTGGCAAAGTTGCATTAATAACAGATGGAAGATTTAGTGGAGGCACTCGTGGACTTTGTGTTGGTCATGTTGGACCAGAAGCTGCTGTGGGTGGACCGATAGCTCTACTTGTTGACGGGGATAAGATATCAATTGATGGAGAAGAGGGTATTTTATCAGTTAATATTTCTGAGGAAGAATTTGCTAAAAGAAGAGAGCTATGGAAGCCAAGAAAAACTGACTATAACAGTGGTACGTTATGGAAATATGCACAAACAGTTGGCTCTGCTCAAAAAGGTGCCTTAACACATCCAGGTGCATCTGAAGAAACTCATACCTACGCTGATATCTAAAAACTTATAAAAAGTACTTATTTTTTAGTCATGATAAAACTCAAATGGAATGGACAAGATCCCAGTACATACTCCTTAGTAGTTGATAGATCTTTTCCAATGGATCCATATGGAGATGGAAAAGGCCCAGGTATGAACGAGTGGTATAAGTTCCTTAAAAGTCTAGGTGAGTTTGTAGATGTTCATAATAAATATTTTCTTACATTACCAACTGGAGCAGAACTTAAGACAATAGGTAACACACTACAGCGCTTGCGACAAACCTATGGTAGACTTACAGCTTATCAAACCCATATACCCGCAATAAGAACAATGGAAATGGTCACCCGTAATTTAAGTGCTAGAAGAAAAACTGCTACAAAAATAGCAACAATAAATACAGATATAAATAGATTGATTTGTGAGAACTTATTTAAAATGTGGTGTTATCACCAGGAAGAAAAAAATCTCCCAACTGGAACCTATGACAATAGATTAGACCATGATGTAGACAGGGAAGAATTTGATAGATTTGATAACCTAAGAAACCCTGGGGCATATTATATACAGTCAGCATTTAGGGAGTACTTTGATTTAGAATTAGATAACAAACAAACAAAAGATTTAATCCTGGCAACAACTAAAAGTATTAAATTACCTTTAAGCCTGCCTATTATTGATGAGGTGATAACTGCTAAAACCTTTCCTTATATTATGGGGTGGATGGATGATTAAAAGAGCAAAATGGATATGGCTTGTATTCTTTGTTATGTTCAGTTTATGGATTTCTTCTATTGTTTTTGTAGAAAGATATCTTGCTGATTATTGGATTGAATTATCTTCATACAGAAAGCATTGGCTTTGGGCTAGTTATATGATTGGATCAGCTTACGCTTTCTTTAAATTTAAAAGTTGGTTTGACCTTAAATATAGAAAGAACTTTAATGAGCTATTATGATTAAATTATATGCAGATCACAACACTGAAGAAGTTTATAATCAGGTAATTGGCAAAACCTTTCCTGATACTGAGACTGGAAAGGATGGCCCAGACTTTGATGAGTGGAGTTCATATATCAAAGGACTAGGACAGTTCCTGGAGGTCTATTATAAATACTTTGCAACCTTACCAAATGGAACAGAGCTTAAAAGGATTGGCCATCAACTTACCAAATTAAAAAGCTATTTAAATAAATTTGAAGCCTTTAAGAATGAAATGTCATTAGTAAGAGCTATTGAATTGCGCACTAATCACTTAAAAGCCAGAAGGATAAATACAGGTAAAACTCCCACTATCATTACAGATGAAAATATCTTGATTTGTCAGCACTTGTTTCGGATGTGGTACAAAACATTTAAAGCGCTTCCAACTGGAACCTATAACAACAGTTTGGATCATGGCGCAGACAGAGAGGAGCTAGATATTTTTGATTACAATAAAAACCCTGGTGGCTTTTATATTCAAACAGCGTTTAGCGAGTACTTTGCTATTAAGTTAGATAACAAGCAAACAAAAGATTTAATTCAAGTAACCACTAATGGCCTGAGCTTGCCCCTAGAAGAACCGGTTGTTCACGAAGAGTATAATGTGAAAACCTTTCCCCACATCATGGGTTGGACAAATGAATAAGCCATGTCTTTAAGACCAACTCAAATAGTCTCTCAATTTATTTTATAAAAGACTTTAGAAATGACATATAAAAATCAATATGATAAATTATTAAGACTATATTGAAACTATTCGCTAATATTTAATGTAATATAATAAAAGAAAGTAATATTTATGTCAGATCAAAAAGTTCACGTAATAGCAAATCTAGTTATTAACGATAAGGAAACATATCGTATATATGAAAAAGGTTTCTTTCCCATACTAAAGAAGCATGGGGGCGAGTTTATTACTTTTGATAATGATGCTAGGCATTTTGAAGGTGTTACAAAAGTTGAAGGTCGGATAATATTATTTACTTTTCCTTCGCCTGAAGCGGCAGAAGGTTGGTATAGTGATCCTGATTATCAAGAGTTATCTGAAAATAGAAGAGCATCAACTATTCTTAAAAATTTAACAATGATTAAAAGCTTACCTCCAAGAAGCTGATTGGTTCTTAGTGAAAAAAATAAAACAGTTACTTTTATCACTATTTGTATTTTTATCTTTTATACAAATAGCCAATTCTGAAAATTATACATTAGATAAAGTTTTGGACGGTCTCTATAAGCCTTGGGGAATGAGTTTTATAGATGATGAAAATATTTTAGTTACTCAAAAGTCAGGTGAGATTTTAAAGATTAATCTAGCTAATAAAGAAATAGTTAACCTAAAACATAATCTCAAAGTTCTAGAGGTTGGTTGGCAGGGTGGTATGCTTGATATTCTTTATGATGATGGAAGAGTTTATGTTAGCTATACAGAAAAGAGATACGGAAAACATACGACTACATCTATTGCGGCAGGTGATTTAGTTGATAATGAGCTTAAAAATTTTAAGAATATTTTTAGGTCAGACCCACCAATTAATACTGATATCCATTGGGGATCAAGACTTGCTATAAAAGATAACTTATTATTTGCCAGTGTAGGTGAAAGAGCGCAGGGAATGGCCGCTCAAGATCCAACTAACCACTTTGGGAAAATTATTAGAATTAACTTAGATGGATCAATTCCCCTAGATAATCCCGGGTTGACAACGAACAAGGATTGGCTTCCTGAAATATATCAAATAGGCGTAAGAAACCCTCAAGGAATGGCCTTATCACATATAGATAATGAAGTTTATATATCTAATCATGGTCCAAAAGGTGGCGATTTTTTTGGCAAGGTAACAAAAGGTAGTAATTATGGATGGATGTTAGTTGCTTGGGGCGGAACAGATTATGACGGCTCTATAATTGGCGATGGTAGTGCTTGGAAACCAGGATTAATTAAGCCTATTTATAGATGGATACCATCAATCGCAGTAAGTAATTTTATTTTCTATCAAGGTGAGAAGTTTCCTGAGTTAAATAACAATGTTTTATTAACAAGTTTAAAAGCTCAAAAATTAATTAGCCTAAGTCTTAATGGTGACAAGGTATTAAAAGAAGAAGTTTTATATGAAAGAGAAGGGCGGATGAGAGATATAGAGATCAATAGTAAGGGAGAAATTTTTATTATTATTGATGACGCTAAAAGTGGAATTTGGAAGTTAAATAGAAAATAATAAAATGTTTTACGCCGCACTAATTATTAAAATGTTATTTATTATGTTAGCTCCAATTCTAGCAATTAGGAATTCACATAAATCAAATATTAAGAATCTATTTTTTTATTTTTTTTGGACATTTGTAGTATTTATAATTGCCTACTGGCCTATATATTCTTGGTATCATAAAAATGAAGTAAATGTGCAACATTTAGTCTCACAAAATTTATTTACATTTATCTTACTTGTTTTAATTTTAATTCCTTTTGTATATTTGTATATCGATAGAAAAGTTATTTTTTCAAGACGAATTAAGATCAGTATCAATATAATAGCATTGATATTATTAATGATTGGAACTTCTATTTTTGGTTTTGTTGAAAATTATATTTATAGCGTAAGAGTACCACTAAATAAGATTTGTCACGAAATGCATAATAGCGATGATTTAAAACTTAATTGTTGTTTAAGTGCTGAATATGTTTGGAATGAAGGATTTAGTTTTTCGGAAAAACCGCCAGAAGAATGTAGAATATTTATGAATTGGAATAATTAATATAATGAGAAATATTTTTTTTAATAATTTACCAGGAATAATCTTAAGTACTTTTGTTGCTTTAATAGGAATTTATTTCAGTGACTACTTAGGAACAGAAATAATGGGATTTAATAAAAGTCCAGTATCTCCAATAATGTTGGCAATAATAATTGGCTTATTTATTGGCAATATATTTAATATTTCAGAAAATTTTAAACAGGGAATTGATTTTAGTATTAAAAAAATACTTCGTTTTGGAATAATTTGTTTGGGTATTCGTTTGGGATTAGGGGATATTATTAACTTAGGTTTAGCTGCGCTTCCGCTAATCATAATTTGCTTATTATCAGCTTTATTTATAGTTATTTATCTTAGTAAAAAAATTAATGTATCTTCTAAAATGGCTGCTCTTATAGCTGTTGGAACTAGTATATGTGGAGCATCTGCAATTGTTGCAACTGCACCTGCAATTAATGCCAATAAAGAAGAAGTAACGTATGCGATAGCTAATATCACCTTGTTTGGAATTTTAGCTATGTTTTTTTATCCATTCCTAGCTAACTATATTTTTCAAGGCAATGAATATGCTGTTGGCTTATTTCTGGGAACTGCAATACATGAAACAGCTCAAGTTGCTGGAGCTGGATTAATTTATGCTGAGCAGTTTAACTCACCCGAGGTATTAGATATTGCTGCAGTAACTAAGTTAGTTCGAAACACTAGCATGATGATAATTATTCCATTAATAGCTTTTATCTATCATAGAAATTTAAAAACTACTGAAAATGTTAGCCATATCTCCATCTTAAGTATGTTTCCAATTTTTATATTAGGTTTTATTACTATGGGTATATTAAGAACGATTGGTGATATAACACTTCAATCTTCAGGATATAGTTTTGGTATCATAGGATCTAATGACTGGACTAATATTATAAGCATTATTAAGCAAACCGCTGAAATTTCTCTAGCTATTGCTATGGCTTCACTTGGACTGAGTACAAACTTAAAATCACTCACAACTCTTGGGATTAAACCGTTTTATCTAGGTTTTGTGGCAGCTACATCTGTTGGAATTGTAAGCTTTCTAACTATTAAATTGATTATAGTTTAATTCTATCAAAATTATTGGTTTTTAAATTATGTTGCTATATATAGTTCAATATATGAATAATTTTTCTAAATTAACCCTCTCAATGATAGCGGTACATATTTTTGTAATAGGTATTTCAAACTATCTAGTTCAGTTTCCAGTTGCTGTTTTTGGTTATGAATTCACGATTGCAACATTTACCTTCCCCTTCATTATCTTAGCAACTGATTTAACTGTAAGAGTATATAAAGATAAAGTAGCTAGAAAGATTGTAATTGGAGCCTTTATTCCAGCATTCTTTATTTCACTATATTTTGCTGATTTAAGAATTGCGATAGCTTCTGTAAGTGCTTATGCACTTGGACAATTTTTAGATATTTTTGTTTTCTCTAAATTGAGAAACCGTACTAATCCTTTGGATGATTTAAACCTTAATAAAAATTGGTTTATTGCTCCTGCTATAAGTACTTTTTTTGCGCAAATTATTGATACTTACATTTTTTATGGATTTGCTTTTTATAATTCATCAGATGAATTTATGCGTGATAACTGGTTTCCAATAGCGACTAATGATTTGTTATTTAAACTACTTATTTGTTATTTAGCTTTTCTTCCATTTTATGGTTTAGTTTTGAACTTAATTCTCTCATCATTAAGAAAAAAATCCCAAGCTGGCTGAGGCTAATTAATGTTTTTTTATAAAAATATTTGTTCTGAAGTATTCGATCCTAAAAATATCAATAATGATATTTTGGAAATGAATAATAATATTTCAACATTGATGCAGAACATGCCTCCAAGTCATCAGATACCATTTGAAATTCTAAGAAAGATAAGATCTGAAGGTGGTGGAATGCTTCCTAATCAACCAAAATCAGAGATAGCTGTTAATAGGTATATCGAATTGAATGAATCTAAAGTTTCAATAAGAGAGATAAGAAAAATAGATGCTAATTTTGTTTATCTTCATATTCATGGTGGTGGATTTTGCCTAGGTAGTTCGGACGGACAAGATCTCGAACTTGAAAAACTTTCAAATGAAATGAATTGTACGGCAATATCGATTGATTATCGTTTAGCTCCAGAAAACCCTTATCCAGCAGCAGCTGATGATTGTGAGACAGTAGCTTTGTGGCTTATTGAAAATTTAAAAAAAGAATATGGAGTTGATAAAATCGTTATAGGGGGAGAATCTGCCGGTGCTCATTTATGCATTACAACATTACTAAGGTTAAAATCTAAAAATTTTCACCATACCATTAAAGCCTTAAACCTTATTTTTGGAACTTATAATGCTAATCCCTTGCCCAGTGAAATTAATCTCAAAAATGAAAATCTATTGTTATCATCAGAAATGATGAAAAAATTTGAAGATAGCTACTTGCAAAATAATGAAGATAAAACTAACCCAGATGTTTCACCAATGTTTGGTAATTTTTCTGACATGCCACCTGCAATTTTCACTATTGGTACAAGAGATCTGCTGCTCGATCATACTTTATTAATGCACTCTAGGTGGATAGCTTTTGGAAATAAAGCTGAAATAATTATTGTTCCAGGAGCAGATCATGCCTTTATTGCATTTCCATGTGAGACAACTTCGGCAGTAATAAAAGAGTTAAATAAATTTATTTTGAAGGAAATAAATTAAAATTATTATCCATAAACTTAACGGCGCTATCAATACCTATTTGATAACCTTCTTTAAGCAAATTATGATCAATCGTGTCTCTTTTTACCTTAAGTCTATTTGGTGGACATATCTGAACAATCTCACAATCATCAGGAGGATTTTTTATAAAATCTAAACACTCATTATATGTTTTAGAGTGATTTATTAATGCTTTGGATAATTTGGGATATTTTGCTATAAAAATAGCACTTAGATAATTTTCTAATTTATTAGTTCTTGTAAATTTTTTTTCATAGGTTCGAATTACTACAATTTTTTTTGCACCTAAATCATATGCTTTTTTAACTGGAATTGGGTCAGCAATACCACCATCAAAATATCTTATTTGGTTTAAGATTGAAGGCTTTCTAACAATTAATGGCAATGTTCCAGAGGCTATCATTTGATCAAACCATTTTTCAGTATTAAATTTTAGATAATCAGCCTTTCCTGAAATAGCTTCAGTTACAGCTAGATAAAGCTCATTAGACTGTAAATTTTTTTTTATTTTATATGGATCGGGGTTAAATTTCTTTCTTCCATCCCTATATATTCCTTCAAAGTCAATAATACTTTTTCCCTTGAAAAAATTTAGATAATTTACATATTTTTTATTTGCTGAAAAAAGCATCTTCTCAAGATTGCAATCCTTTTCTTTGATAAGAAACCAATTTAGGACAACTGCCCCATTTGACACACCTATATATAAATTAAATGGATCAAATTGATTTTTTATAAACGTATCTATAACACCAAAAGAAAAAACTCCTCTACTTCCGCCACCTTCTATTATTAATGCAGTTTTATCGATACTCATTGTGTTTTCTTTATTATAATAAAATTATACAAATTTAAATTATTTTATGTGTTCAATTGTAATGTTAAGGCAAAGTGATAGTGAGTGGCCAATCTTAATTGGAGCTAATAGAGATGAAATGGTTGAAAGACAATCATTATCTCCAGGTAGACACTGGAATCAGCAAAAACATATTGTTGCAGGAAAAGATGTGGAAGCAGGCGGTACTTGGCTTGGTGTAAATGATTATGGTCTTGTTGCGGCTGTACTAAATAGAATGGATACATTGGGACCATTAAAAAACAAAAGATCGCGTGGTGAGCTTGTTTTAGAAGCTCTTGATCATGCCGATGCTAGTGAGGCCTTGAACGCAATTGTTGATATAGAAAAAGACTCTTACCGTGGATTCAATATGTTAATTGCAGATAATACAAATGCTTATTGGATTAAGTCAGATGAAGGTAATCCTATAATTGAATACTTTGATATCCCTGAAGGTTTATCAATGATAACAGCACATGATAGAAATGATATGAGTTCGGAGCGAATTAAAACTTATTTAGATCAATTTTCAATTGCCACAGTTCCAGATCCTACAACAAGTAATTGGACAGATTGGGAATTACTTTTAGGAAGCTCATACAGTAAATCTAATAATCCATTATCTGCAATGTGTGTGAAAACTGATATGGGCTTTCAAACTGTTTCATCTTCATTAATAGCGCTACCAAACTTTGAGCCAAAACTAGCTTTAAAAAAACCAATATTTAGATTCTGTCCTTCTTCACCAGATATAACACCATTTCAAGACGTTGATTTGTAAAAATACCTTAATAAATCAATATAAATAATTGATATATATAATTTATTCATCAAAAAATTATCACTGGTTACTATTATTTTATTAATGTAAAAATTATTAGAGTTTTTATTAATTATTGGAGATTTTATGACTGATTGTTTTATATATGACACCGTGAGAACGCCTAGAGGAAAAGGTAAAAAAAATGGATCTTTACACGAAGTAACGGCAGTGGAATTAGCTGCTCAGGTTTTAAATAACTTAAAAGATAGAAATTCCGTTGATACTTCTGACATAGATGATGTTGTATTGGGTTGTGTTTCACCGGTAGGTGAGCAGGGTGCGGACATTGCAAGAACAGCCGTGTTGAGTGCGAATTACCATCAGTCTGTATCCGGGGTTCAGATTAATAGATTTTGTGCCTCAGGTTTAGAAGCCACAAATATGGCAGCAGCCCAGATCATGTCTGGTCAGTCGCAGATGACTATTGGTGGTGGGGTTGAAGCTATGTCACGTGTGCCTATGGGCTCTGATGGTGGAGCGATGGTTGCAGATCCACAAATAGCAATAAAAAATTATTTTGTTCCGCAGGGCATTAGCGCCGACATGATTGCATCTAAGTATGGATACTCTAGAGATGATGTTGATGCTTATGCTGTAGAAAGTCAAAAAAGAGCTAAGGCTGCGTGGGATGACAGACGTTTTAAAGACTCAGTTGTTCCAGTAAGAGACATAAATGGATTAACTATTTTAGACCATGATGAGTACATGCGTCCCGAAGCAACTATGCAATCTCTCGGTTCATTAGATCCAGCGTTTGCAATGATGGGAGAAATGGCTGGTTTTGATGCGACGATCCAACAAAGATATCCAGAAGTTGAAACTGTTAATCATGTTCATACTGCAGGCAATTCATCTGGGATTGTAGATGGCGCTGCAGGAATATTATTAGGTACAAAAGAAATGGGTGAGAAGTATGGAATGAAAGCAAGAGCTAAGATTAAAGGCTTTGCTTCAATTGGTTCTGAGCCAAGTATAATGTTAACTGGTCCAGGTGATGTTACAGATAAGTTACTTAAGAATCTTGGGATGAATAAAAGTGATATTGATCTTTGGGAATTAAATGAAGCTTTTGCATCGGTTGTATTGAGATATATGGATCATATTGGTATTGATCACTCTGATATAAATGTCAATGGTGGGGCAATCGCCATGGGTCATCCTCTAGGAGCAACAGGTGCAATGATATTAGGTACAGTTTTAGATGAATTAGAAAGATCAGGAAAATCTACTGGCCTTGCAACATTATGTGTTGGTGGTGGCATGGGTACCGCGACAATCATTGAGCGCGTTTAAATAAAATTAAAACAAAGGAATTATAATGGTTGATATTAGTTACGAAATAGATGGCGATGGTGTCGCTGTAGTTACGTGGGATCTAGAAAAGAGATCTATGAATGTTTTAAATGCTCAATCTGTAAACGAATATCGAGATATTATTGAGAAATTAATTAAAGATGAAACAGTTAAAGGATTTGTAATAACAAGTGCTAAGGAAGCTTTTATAGCGGGTGCAGATTTAACCTCCGATGATACATTTAATTTTGATAAAATTGCAGAAGACAAAGTTGCAGCGGCTCAAAGTATTTATGATGGAGTAATGAATCTTAATAAACTATTTAGAGGAATGGAAACATGTGGCAAACCATTTGTTGCCGCTATTAATGGGCATGCTCTAGGTGGAGGCTTAGAAATTTGTCTAGCTTGTCACTATCGTGTTGCAATTGATAATGATAGAATCCAAATTGGACAACCCGAGGCTAAAATAGGCTTAATACCAGGAGCAGGTGGAACTCAAAGAGTGCCTAGGTTAGCTGGAGTAACCCAAGATGTTATGGGTTTTTTAATGGCAGGTAATCCGATCACTCCAAAAAAAGCTTTATCAATGGGGCTAATAAATGAAATAGTTACAAAAGAAAACCTTATTTCAACTGCAAAAAAATATATTATTGAAGGTGGTAAAGCAGTTCAACCATGGGATGAAAAAGGATTTCGTTTACCAAGCGGTGCACCATACACTCCTAAAGGAATGATGATATGGGGTGCGGCCTCTTCTTCATTAAGAAAAATGTCTTTTGGTAACTATCCAGCTCAGAACGCAATACTCTCAGCTATATATGAAGGTGTACAAGTTCCAATTGATGCGGCTTTAAGAATTGAGGCAAGGCAAATGACAAAAGTTCTCATGGATCCAGTTTCAAAAAATATGGTGAGAAGTTTATTTGTTAATATGCAAGCTCTTAATAAAGGTGCGCGTAGACCAAAAGATTTTGAAAAGTATGATGTAAAAAAAGTTGGAATACTTGGTGCTGGATTAATGGGTGCTGGTATAGCGTATGTTACAGCTAAAGCTGGTATTGAAGTAGTATTGATTGATCAATTACAAGAAGGTGCAGAAAAAGGAAAAGACTATTCAGTTAAATTACTTGAAAAAGCACTAAGCCGTAAAAAGACTACTGAAGAAAAGAAGGAGAAGTTATTAAATTTAATTACTCCAACAACAGATTATTCATTATTAAAAGGAGCTGATTTGATTATTGAGGCAGTTTTTGAAAACAGAGACATTAAGGCAGATGTAACTGCTAAAGCAGAAGAGCAGATTGTGGATACCGCAGTGTTTGGATCTAATACATCGACACTTCCAATTACAGGCCTAGCAAAAAACTCGAAGCGTCCAAATAATTTCATAGGAGTACATTATTTCTCACCGGTAGAAAAAATGCCATTGGTTGAAATTATTATGGGTGAAGAAACTTCACAGGAAACATTAGCTAAAACAATGGACTATGTTCAAAAAATTAAAAAAACAGCAATAGTTGTAAATGATAGTAGGGGTTTTTATACTAGTAGAGTTTTCAGTACATACACAGGTGAGGGAATGGAAATGCTTGCAGAGGGTATCAACCCGGCATTAATTGAAAATGCTGGAAAAATGACTGGCATGCCAATGGCTCCACTTGCTTTAATGGATGCGGTCGCATTAGACTTGGCTCATAAAGTCAGTGTTCAAACTAAAAAAGATTTTGAAGCTGAAGGGAAAGAGTTTCCAGTCTCAGTGCCACAAAAAGTATTAGAAGAGTTTGTTGATAAACAAGGTAGATTCGGCAAGAAAAATAATAAAGGTTTTTATGAGTATCCTGAAAAAGGAAAGAAATTTTTATGGCCAGAATTATCAAAAATGTATAAGCAAAAAGAAGATCAGCCAAATGTTGAAGTGCTAAAACAAAGACTGCTTTACATTCAAGCATTAGAAACAGCTAAATGTTATGAGGAAAATGTTCTAACTGATGTTCGTGATGCAGATATTGGTGCAATACTTGGATGGGGTATGGCTCCATGGACGGGTGGACCTCTATCTTACATTGATATGATTGGAATTAAAGAATTTGTAGCTGAAGCTGATAAATTGGCTCAAAAATATGGCGATAGATTTGCACCTTGTAAAATGTTACGTGATATGGCGGAAAAAAATGAATGTTTTCATCCAAAGTCAAATAAAGTCGCTTAATTAATCGATATATAACGCTATAATTTCTAATTAAAATTGATAAATTTTAATTTGATAGATTGATATAGGGAATAGATACGTCTAGTATCTGAAAATAATTATTATATTCATTCATAGCGATTAAAGGAGCCATATGGTTAATACAACTACACCCACAAATTCATTAGAAAATTTTTTCATGCCATTTACGGCAAATAAGGATTTTAAAAAAGAACCAAGATTACTTGAAAGAGGTGAAGGTGTATATTACTACAATCATAAAGGCGATAAGGTAATAGATTGTTCTTCTGGATTATTTTGTGTACCACTTGGTCATGGCAGAAAAGAAATAGCGGACGCTGTTCATCAGCAACTATTAAAGTTAGATTATGCTCCAAGTTTTTCTATATCACATATGCCTGCATTCACTTTAGCTGAACGTTTAGCAAAAATGCTACCTGGAGATCTCAATAATATTTTCTTTACAATTTGTGGATCAACAGCAATTGATAGTGCTATTAAGATTATACAAGCTTACCAGCATGCAAAAGGTCAATCACAAAGAATTCGTTTTGTATCAAGAGAAAGAGCTTACCATGGAGTTAATATTGGCGGAACTTCTCTAAGTGGGATGATAAAGAATAGAGAAGTATTTACTGCAACTATGCCAGGTGTAATTCACTTACGACATACTTGGCTAGAAGAAAACAAATTCAATCTTGGGCAACCTGAGAACGGGGCTTACTTAGCTGATGATTTACAAAGATTTGTTGACATGTACGGACCTGAATCAATTGCAGGTTGTTTTGTTGAACCGATTGCTGGTTCCACTGGAACATTAGTTCCACCAAAAGGCTATTTAGAAAAACTCAGAGCTACATGTGATAAGTACGGTATTGTTTTAGTTTTTGATGAAGTGATTACTGGCTTTGGTCGAACGGGCGAAGCTTTTGGTGCGAATAAATATAACGTGCAACCAGACATGGTCACATTGGCAAAGGCTATTACTAATGGAGCTCAGCCAATGGGAGCGGTTGCTGTTTCTGACGATATTTATAATACAATAATAGATAGTGGACCTGAACATGGAGTAGAATTTTTCCATGGTTATACATACTCAGCACATCCAGCTTGTGTAGCAGCTTCTCATGCGACATTAGATATATACGAAAATGAAGGTATATTTGAAAAAGCTAAGCACATGTCTTCATATTTTCTTAATGCTGTTATGGATGAATTAAAAGATATCCCAATTGTAACAGATATCAGAGGAGATGGTTTAATGGCTGGTATAGATTTAGCTGTAGACGGAAAACCTGGCGTTAGGGGTTACGATGCTCAAAGAAAGATTTTTGCAAATGGAGGGCATCTTAAATTCACGGGTGATTGTGGAATTATTGCACCTGCACTGATTTCAACTGAAGATCAAATAGATGAAATGATAAGTAAGGCTAAAGAAGTTCTGGTGCAGTACTAATATGATTATTGGATTACCAAAAGAAATTAAAAATCATGAATGTCGCGTAGGCTTAACACCAGATAGTGTAAAAAAATTAATATCTCACGGACATGAATTAATAGTTGAAACAGATGCAGGTTATGGCTCTGGATTTTCTGATGGTGATTATCTGCACTTAGGAGCAAAAATAGTAAAGACGCCTAAAGAAGTTTTTGATAACTCTGAATTAATTATAAAAGTAAAAGAACCACAGGACTCTGAAATTAAGTTGCTAAAGTCTGACCAAGTACTTTTTACATACCTACATTTAGCTGCTAACAAACCATTAACCCAAGGTTTAATGGATAGTAATGCAATATGCATTGCCTATGAAACAGTTACAAGCAGTTCCAACGGACTTCCATTACTTGCGCCAATGAGTGAAGTGGCTGGAAAAATTTCGATTCAAGCGGGTGCACACGCACTTGAGAAAACACAAGCAGGTAGAGGTGTTTTGATGGCAGGTGCTGCGGGTGCACCACCAGCAGACGTCGTTATAATAGGTTGTGGAGTTGTTGGATTTAACGCGGCATTAATTGCGGTTGGTATGGGTGCCAATGTAAATTTGATCGACAAATCAGAACAAAGACTTGCAGAACTAAGTAAATATTTTGGAGATAAGGTAAATACTGTTATTTCATCAGAAGATGAAGTTGAAAAATATGTTTCCAACTGCGACCTTTTAATTGGAGCAGTTCTTGTTCCAGGTTCTTCAGCACCAATGTTAGTCTCTGAAAAACTTGTTTCAAAAATGCGAAAAGGTTCAGCAATAGTTGATGTTGCTATAGATCAAGGCGGCTGTATAGAAACTAGTAAACCTACAACTCATTCTGAACCAACTTATATATATAAAGATATTGTTCATTATTGTGTAACAAATATGCCGGGCTGTGTTCCAAGAACTTCAACAATTGCACTAAATAATGCAACACTTCCGTTTATTCTAGATTTAGCTGACAAAGGATATAAAGCTGCGTTAAATGAAGATCAGCATTTTATGAATGGATTAAATATCATTCATGGCAAATGCACTCAAAAAGAAGTAGCAAATGATCTTGGTTACGACTATGTCAGCCCAAGTACGCTTCTAAATTAATCTATTCCACACCAAATTGGTACATGATCCGAAGGTCTCTCTAGTGATCTAAATTTTTTTTCAATTTGACAGTCTACCAATCTATCGGCTGCAAAAGGTGAGGCTAACAAATGATCAATTCTTAAGCCATTATCTTTTTCCCATGAGCCTCGTGAGTAATCCCAATAAGTAAATTCATATGGTTTTGAATTAAATGTTTTTAATGCATCTGTTAAACCAAGATTCATTAAGCTTCTAAATCTCTTTAATGACTCGGGATGATGTAATGCGTCTTTATACCATTTAGATATATCAACTGCATCATCAGCAGTTGGTATTATATTATAATCGCCACCCAGTAAAAATGTCTCACAATTATCGATTTTTTTCTTCACATGAAGATGTAAGCGATCCATCCAATCTAATTTGTAAGGAAATTTTTCTGTATCAACTGGATTACCATTGGGTAGATATATAGTGCTAACAGTTATAGGTTTTTCTATTAAGATTTTTGCCTCTAAGTATCTTGCTTGAACGTCATCTTTATTTCCAGGCAAATGATCTATTATTAACTCCAAAGGTAGTTTCGATAAAATTGCTACGCCATTATAAGATTTCTGACCATGAATTAGTACTTGATATCCTTTACTTTCAATTTCCTCCCTAGGAAAAGTTGAATCTTCAGTTTTAGTTTCTTGAAGAAGAATTACATCTGGTTCAACACTATCAATTAATTCTAATAAATGAGGAAGGCGAACTCTAACGGAATTAACATTCCAACTTACAATTTTGATCACTGTTTAGGAGAGAAAGATGTGCCACATCCACAGGAAGACGCAGCGTTAGGGTTATTAACTTTAAACGATGATTCCATAAGCTTATCTTCAAAATCAACGATAGATCCATTTAGGTACATTATGGAAACCTTATCAACTACTAATTCAGCACCATTTTCATTAAAAATAATATCATCGTCACCGTAGTCGGAGTCAAATTCAAAACCATACTGAAAACCTGAGCATCCACCCCCAGAAATAGATAGACGCATTTTCATGCCTGGATTTTCTTCATCTAGCAAATTTATTATTTTATCCGCTGCATTTTTTGTAATTGATACTGCTGTTTGTTCCATAAAAATCAATCTATAACACAATTGTTATATAGTATATAATTAGGCATTATTTGATAATTATTCAAGTCTTATGAAAAATAACAATAATCTTAGTCACTTAGCAGTTAATAGAAATAACTCTAAAGGCCGCTTTATAACTGAGGAAGGTAGTAAAACCAGGTCTGAATTTCAGAGAGACAGAGATAGGATAATTCACTCTACTGCATTTAGAAGATTAAAACATAAAACTCAAGTTTTTGTTTCTCATGAAGGCGATCACTACAGAACAAGATTAACACACTCTCTTGAAGTTTCACAAATTGCTCGATCAGTAGCTAAGATTTTTAATTTAAACGAAGAATTAACAGAAACACTGGCTTTGGCACATGATATCGGCCACCCACCATTTGGACATGCTGGTGAAGATGCATTGAAAATTGCTATGAAAAATAATAATGGATTTGACCATAATGATCAGGCCATAAGGATAGTGCATTATTTAGAAAAAAAATATTTTGACTTTGATGGACTAAATTTAACATGGGAATCAATTGAGGGCTTAGTTAAACACAATGGGCCATTAATAAATTCAGCTCCTCCAACAATAGAATCTTTAAACAGTAAATTCGATCTGCAGCTCAGAGATTATTCTTCGCTTGAAGCACAAATAGCCGCAATAGCGGACGACATTGCTTATAATAATCATGATATAGATGATGGATTAAGAGCTGGTTTCTTTAATTATGATGACTTGAGGGAATTGCCATTAGTTGGAGATATTATATCTTCATTACCTAGTAATTTTGAAAAATTTGAAGTACCACGCATTAACAATGAAATAATAAGAAGAAGCACTTCATTAATGATAGATGATGTAATTTTTAATATTAATAAAAATATCGATTTATTAAGGGTTGGTAATCACATAGATGTTCGCAAAGCCAGCAAACAAATTGTTGTATTTTCAGAAAATATGGCTCAAAAAGTTGAAACAATAAGATTTTTTTTAAAAGATAGAATGTATCAGCATAGCAGAGTCAGAGAGATGACGGAAAATGCCAATAAAGTTGTTTTATTTTTATTTGATATGTTAAATTCTGATCAAAATGTTTGTGATACAGAAGGAGTAGAATCTGTTATTGGTAGTAATAATCATTATAGAATTGTATGTGATTTCGTAGCGGGAATGACTGATAATTACGCTCAATCTATGTATAATAAATATTCATAATCTAATGCCTCAAATTTATTCCAAAATAAAAGAAATCATTGCAAACAGCGCATCCAAGGCCCTATCTTTAGATCGTAATATCTTAGATGAAATCAATTTTAATGTTGAAAAACCTAATGATGAAAAAAATGGCGAAATAAGTACTAATATTTCTTTGATAATACAAAAATTAGCTAAAGAAAAACCATTTGATGTCGCAAATAAAATTATTCTAGAATTAAAAAAATGTCCTGAGTTTATAAATGTAGAAGTTGCAATGCCAGGCTTTATTAATTTATGGCTCGATAATTCAATGTGGCAAAATTCCTTAAAGGAAACACTCAATTTAAGTGAATTAATAGATTGTAACATTGGTAATGATCTTGCGGTAAATGTTGAATATGTTTCTGCAAATCCTACTGGTCCATTGCATGTTGGTCATTGCAGGGGAGCGGTATTTGGGGATGTATTGTCTAATCTTTTAAAGAAAACAGGACATAAAGTTACTAAGGAATATTATATAAATGATGCGGGATCACAGATCAATAATTTGACTAATTCCGTATTTATTAGATATCAAGAAATATTGGGAGAAAAATTCTCTGCATATCCAGATGATTTTTATCCTGGCGATTATTTAATGCCAGTTGCGCAGCATTTTGCTTCAACGTATGGATCGAAATTATTAGAAATGAATGAAAGTGAAAGATTTTTATTGATTAAACCCTTCACAATTAACTTTATGGTCAATTTAATCAAAGAGGATCTTGCTGCACTTTCTATAAAACAAGATATTTTTGTTTCAGAGCAAGATTTAATAAACGATGGAAAAATTGACAAGGCAATAGCTACTCTTCAAAAATCAAATCTTATTTATGAAGGTGTGCTGGATCCACCTAAAGGAAAAAGACCCGATGATTGGGAGCCGCGGCCACAGATGTTGTTTAAGTCTACTAAATATGGAGATGAAGTTGATAGACCTCTTCAAAAATCTAATAAAGAATGGACATATTTTGCAAATGATATTGCTTATCATTTTGATAAATACCAAAGAGGTAGCAATCATCTCATAGATATACTTGGTGCAGATCATGGGGGCTATGTAAAAAGAATGTCGGCTGCAGTAGCTGCATTAAGTGATAACAAGGCATTATTTACAGCAAAATTATGTCAAATGGTCAAACTTACTCGTGACGGTAAGCAGATTAAAATGTCAAAAAGATCTGGTGAGTTTATTACTTTAAGAGAGGTTATTGATGAAGTTGGTTCAGACTCTATTAGGTTTATGATGCTTTATAGAAAAAATGAAGCACCCTTAGAGTTTGATTTTACAAAAGTTACAGAACAATCGAAAGATAATCCAGTTTTTTATGTTCAATATGCACATGCAAGAATTTCATCTGTAATAAAAAAACTTACCGAAAATAAATTTTTATTTGATCTTACTAATTTTGAAAATGCTAATTTTTCGCTCATAGATAATAAACATGAACTTGATTTGGTAAAAAAAATAGCTGACTGGAATAAAATAATTGAATCAGCTACCAACCTGCAAGAGCCACATCGTATCGCTTATTACCTATACGAATTATCTTCAGTTTTTCACTCTCTATGGAGCCAAGGTAAGATTGATTCTGAATTAAAGTTTATAATCCCAAGCAACGAAGAGTTAACCTTTGCTAGAATTGGTTTATTGATACTAACCCAGCGAACTATCAAATCGGGGTTAGATTTACTTGGTGTCTCTGCGCCTAATGAAATGAATTGATGCTAAAAAAAAATTATATAATATTTTTTTTAACTATTTTCTCTCTAATTTTTTTTTATTTCTACTTTTACGATATTGGAAGTTACTCTATGAAAGATGCTATAATGATTATAGATTCTAACTTGGGAGATTATCGTATAATTCCCGAAGATACTGGCGGTTTGACTATTTATGATTTAAATATCTTAAATGAGTAGTTACTTACCCTTAATCATAGGTTTAAAAGGAACATCCTTAAACGCTAATGAGTCAAATTTTTTAAAAAACTTTAAACCTTGGGGCATAATACTATTTCAACGAAATTGTATAAATCACAAAGATACTTTAAATCTTATTGAAGATATTAAATCTAAAACTCATGAAGATGTGCCAGTTTTGATTGATCAAGAGGGGGGTCGTGTTTCCCGTCTAAACTACCCAGAGTTTCCTAAGACATTATCAGCTAAGATATTTGGCGACATATTCGCCAAAGATAAGACTATGGCATTAAGAGCTCTTACATTAAATACAGACTTAATTGCAGGATCATTAAAGAAAATGGGTATTAATATTAATACTATTCCAGTTTTAGATCTTCCTTCTTTAAATGAGAGTGGTGTAATAGGTGATAGGGCATATGCAAGTGATAAAAATACAGTAAGTCAAATGGGTGAAATTGTCTTAAGTACAAATAATTCAAATGGAATAGGTTCAGTTATAAAACATATTCCAGGACATGGAAAAGCTTCTGTAGATAGCCATTTTGATTTGCCAACAATAACTGATGAACTGTCCGTACTTGAAAATGAGGATTTTATTCCATTTAGTAATTTAAATTATGCTCCGTTAGCTATGACTGCGCATGCAATATATCAAAAATATGATAAAGATAATGTTGCCACTTTATCTAAGACAATAATCAATAAAATCATAAGAAGTAAAATTGGATTTAGTGGAACCCTTATAACAGATGATATTAGTATGAAGGCACTAAGCGATGATATTGGAAATAATTCTTTTTTAGCTCTTCAGGCAGGGTGTGATATTGTGATGCATTGCAATGGTAATTTCGAAGAAATTAGCCAAATTGCAAACAAAATTAGTAGTTTAGATTTAATATCGATTGACCCAAATCTTCTAGAAACTTTTCAATTAAAAAAAACTCTTAATGTTGAAGAAGTTACTGGTGAACTTGCACACATCCTAACTAAATTTAGCTAATGTTAATTTAGTTCTTAAGATACACTAATTAATATATAATAAGTGAGTCGATACAATGGAAGAAATAGAAGAAAATTCAATCACTTACAATAATAGCGATGAAGATGAGTATGTGTCTTCAGACGATTTAATTGTAAATCTAAAGGGTTATGAGGGTCCATTAGACGTGTTATTGGCTTTAGCACGCAATCAAAAAGTCGACTTAATGGAAATTTCTATTTTAGAACTTGTTGAACAATATGCATCTTTTATAACAAAGATGAGGAGTAGTAATTTAGAATTAGCTGCTGACTATCTTGTAATGGCAGCTTGGTTAGCGTACTTAAAGTCCGTTTTATTACTACCAAAAGCAGAAACTGGAGAAGAGTTAACTGCGGAAGAAATGGCAGATAGACTTAAACTGCAATTAAAAAAATTAGAGGCCATTAGAATTGTTTCAAAAGAATTGATGGGCTTACCAAGATTAGGGCAGGATTTTTTTGCTAGAGGGATGCCTGAAGGAATAAGACTTATTAGGACTCCGAATTATTACCTATCTTTTTATGATTTGTTAAAATCATATGCAGATCAAAGATATAAAACTGCATACTCTAAAATGACTATTGAGCGACCTGCAGTTTATGCAATGGAAGATGCTCTTGTTAGGTTACAAAGATTGATTGGCGAAGTCCCAGAATGGACAAAGCTAGAGAAATTTTTGCCCCCAGAGTTTGCTGAAGGTGGTGCAGCTAGAACTGGTGTAGCTGGAACTCTCGCTGCAGCAATGGAGTTGGCTCGAGAAGGTGTTTTGGAAGTTCAACAACTTGTACCATTTGGTCCAATATTTTTCAAAAATAAAACTTCAGAAGATAAAATAATTAATTAAAAATATGATAAAAAAACAGGATGATAATGTAATGGATTTTCCAACTGAACATAGGGATAACCTAAGAATTCTAGAAGCTCTTTTATTTGCTGCAAGCGAACCTTTGGATGCTGAAAGTATAAAAGCAAGACTGCCCAAGGAAGCAAATTTAGAAAAATTAATTAATTTATTAAAAGCTCAATATGATAGTCGTGGAGTTAACTTAGTTAAGACTGTAAATAAATGGAGTTTTAAAACTGCACCTGATCTTGCAAGTATGATGCAAAAAGAAAAAATTGTTCAAAGAAAATTATCTAAAGCAGCTACTGAAACATTAGCAATAATTGCCTACCATCAGCCAGTAACGCGTGCAGAAGTTGAAGATATAAGAGGTGTTAATTTTAGTCCTGGTACATTAGATGTTTTACTAGAGTTAGAATGGGTCAAACCTATTGGTAGAAAAAAAACTCCAGGAAGTCCAATTATTTATGGTACTACTGAAAAATTTCTAGTTTATTTTGGTATTGAAAATATAACAGATCTTCCAGGGCTAGAAGAACTAAAATCAGCGGGCCTACTGGAAAGTCGCCTACCTTCAAACCTTGATATTAATACCCCTGAAGAAATTGATGATACGCAAATTGACCCACTAGCAGAAGACGATAATCTTGAGGATATGATTGCTAGCAATATAGATGACAATTAGACGCTTTAATCTCTTAACTATAATTACAATAAATTTATTTATAGCAATATGTATTCAAAAGTACTCTATTGCTGACAATAGTTTTGATGTTTCAGAAATAGGAGAAGCTTTCACGGGAGGTACTGGAACAGTATTTGTTAAAAATAAAAATGCTTATTCACTACCCTTAAAAAACATAAGAACAGAAAACAGAATAAATTTTTTTGTTGGAAATTCTATGTTTAGAAGAGTTTGGCTTCCGCCGAGCACTTTACATGAAGCTAAAGATGGATTGGGTCCATTTTTTAACGCCGACTCTTGTCAAAACTGTCATATAAATGATGGTAGAGGACACCCGCCAAGCTTAAGTTGGCCTGGGGACGATGCGATATCTTTAGTAATTGCTCTAGCTATACCTCCACAAAATGAATTCGAAAAAAAACAACTTGAAACATTTCAAATAAAGTCTTTTCCAGATCCCAACTATGGTTCGCAGCTGAGTGATTTTGCAACTGAAGGAGTAATGCCTGAAGGTAAGGTAATGATTGAATATGATTATTTTCCAATAGCATTTGATAATGGTAAAGTTGTAAACCTTAGAAAGCCAAATTTTTCTATTTCTAATTTAAAATATGGAAAATTACATCCGGACATTCAAATTTCTGCGAGGATTGCTCAACCAATTATTGGGCTTGGATTAATTGAAGGAATAAGCGATAGAGATATCTTAATGAATGTAGATCCTAACGATAAAGATAAAGATGGAGTATCAGGCAAAGCTAATAGAGTTAGAAATGAAATTACAGACGAGCTTGTATTAGGTAGATTTGGTTGGAAAGCCTCGCAACCATCTATACTTCAACAAACAATCGATGCACTTTACCATGATATGGGTCTATCAAGTACATTTTCTTCACAATCAAATAACTGTTCAAAAATTCAAATTGATTGTCAGTCTGTCGCCACAGGCAATTCAGCTGATTATGATAATGTTGAGGTTTCAAATGAACAGATAGATTTAATGATTTTTTATCAAAAACATTTATCTCCACCTGGAAGAAGGGATGTAAATAATAAAGAAGTTTTAAAAGGAAAAAAAATATTTTTTGAGTCAGGGTGCAATTCTTGTCATGTGCAAAAATTTACCACTTCTAGAGATATAGAAAATCCATCTTTGTCTGAACAAGTAATATGGCCTTACTCAGATTTTTTATTACATAATATGGGGGAAGATCTTGCTGACAATTTAAGTGAATTTAACGCCACAGGTAGTGAATGGAGAACCCCTCCATTATGGGGAATTGGATTAACAAATGTAGTTAATGGACATACAAATTTCTTACATGATGGTAGAGCTCAAAATATTTTAGAGGCAATTTTATGGCATGGGGGTGAAGCAGAGAATTCGAAAAATAAAATTTTAAAATTATCCCTAAGTGAAGTTGATCAATTAGTAAGATTTATTAATTCCTTATAATATATTTTTGAGTCTTGATATTGATTATCATTATTACTAATAATCTCACCGTTGTTTAAAATAGTTCTAAATTAGATTAGATTTTCTTTATGTTATCAACACCTTAATTTTTATCAATTGATATTG
>Ga0209482_1000802_pt1 | contig 25276 bp, 22 predicted proteins | sample CoawatmetaG10DNA_FD_187512 | JGI IMG/M metagenome (GOLD analysis project Ga0209482, IMG submission 187512) | Marine microbial communities from the West Antarctic Peninsula - Coastal water metaG104-DNA (SPAdes) (version 2) | ecosystem: Environmental > Aquatic > Marine > Coastal ...
ACCTATATGTGTTTACGCACATAATTCTATTACTTGCTGTAGGATAATCCGGTTTAGTATTCGGGATTGTTACTGTTTCACTTTGTGAGGCCCGTGCTGTATTTCCTAGAGGTCCTCTACCATTTACCATATTTGTATATCGTTGGCTCTTTGTTAAATGAGAACTGTTTTTCCTATACTGCAGCACTTGTTTTTTATGCTGCATGTTTGTTCTGTCCCTATTTGGGTCACATACCCTTGTATCTCTACTCCATGTTGGTTTTGCATACGAAAATGTTAGTTTGCTACATGCTAGATTTCTTGCCATAGTATATTATATATTAAATATAATATAATATATAATAAAATTTGTTATTTGATATAATATATTTGTGAGAATTTTATTACTTTTCGGTTATTCTGAATAAAATCACTTGACATATTATGTTATTGGTTAGGGTTATGGTTAGTGTAACAATCTACAGCATATGTGTTTTGCGTTTGAGACTGAGTTTTCCACCCTTCAAAATACGCGCAGGTTGACTCGCCCTTGAAGTCCGGGTTCCAAAAGCAGCACATTTTCCCATCTTCTGCTGTTATGCGTTGCGCTTCGCATGCAGCATAACAATCTGCCGGGGTCGTCGGGGCGGTGAGGATGACGGCAGGGTTGGGAAACGATGGCACATCTTGAGGGGGGGCGCAAGTCAAGTTGGAGAGGTCGAAGGCGGCGGGTTTGCAAATCGTGGGCTGTTTTGTACATTCCCCACTGCAGTCGCTTAAAGTTTGCGTGCCGCTGCCATCCATACAAACTCCAGTGGTGCGATCGCAGCCATAAGTACTATTTACGCATATTGCACTGCAGTCCGCCTTGCTGGTGCCCTGGTTATCTTTCTCGCAGTCCCCGTTAGTCTGGCACGCGTACATCTGCATCACACAACTTTTACTGCATTCTGAGTGAGTTTGCGTGCCCGAGGCGTCGATGGCGCATGTGCTCAGATCGGCGTTGCACGTGTACATGTTCTGCACGCACGCACCATCGCACTCGGCCTTGGTCTCCTGCGCGCCCGCGGCGTCGATGGCGCACGTGCCCAGGTCGGGCTCGCACTTGTAGAAGTTCTGGACGCACCCCTTTGGCGCAGTGCACACGGCGTGCGTCTGGTTGCCGGACGGGTCCTTCTGGCAGGTGCCAGTGTCAGCGTTGCACGTGTACATGTTCTGCACGCACGCACCATCGCACTTGGCCTTGGTGTCCTGCGTGCCCGAGGCGTCGATGGCGCATGTGCCCAGATCGGCGTTGCACTTGTAGAAGTTCTGCACGCAGCCACCGGGTGCGGTGCATGTGGCATGTGTCATCGAACCCGTCTTGTCCATGTTGCATTGACCGAGGTCCAGGTCGCATTTGTACATGGTCGGAGCACACGCGCTACTGCAATCTTGCAATCGCTTCCCTCCAGACGCACCGACAGAAAAACAATCACCAGTATTATTACAACAATCATAATGTTCAAAACAATTAGTTTTACAAGTAGATTTAAAACCAGAAGCATCATGCGCCGCCGACGCATCTAGTTTACATAAAAAACTAGACGCATCACACGTATAAAAATTCGTGATATGACAAGTATTACTACAATCTTGATAGGTTTGTAACCCTTTTGTGGTTGCACTACAAGTTCCATAATCCGGATTACATTCATATACTGTATTACAATACATCCTAGTTTTTAACTTTTGATGCACGACAGGCGACCAAAGCCGCTGTCCTTTCGGTTTAACAACACTATATTGCATATTGGTGGACATTAAATGATTATTTTGACGAATATTCGGTTTGCTATATTGGAATTGCAAACGCGCAGACGCTGAATGAATAGGGTTCGTCATATTCATGGGTTGTCGCTTAGCATTACTGTTTTGAATAGAGAAAATCATGTTTTTACCAACAATATTCTTTCTGGTAAAATGCATACTATATTATATATATTACAATATAGTATAACTGATCATATAACTGATAATATAACTGATAATATTTATTATGGATTATACATATCTCTCACACCACTAAAGTACCATCGCGTAGAAAGATAATGTGGTTTGCTCTCCGTCAATCCAGCACCCTTCATGGTCATATCAGGACCTGCGTCCACAATAGACTGTATTTTATTCATACCTATTGCGGTGTTAAAATACTGTAATTCGGACGTATATCCAGAAAATCCGCCATTCATGGAAGCATACACATTACCATAATTTTGTTTAGGAACGCCAGACAGAATATGCCTTTTAACTAAAGCGCCATTTATGTATACATCTAGCTGATTTTGAGCGCTCATTCGAATAATAACATTTATCCATTTATTCAAAGGAATGTCTTTTATAATGACTTCTTCCTTAATATTATCAAAGGTGTTCATAAGAACAAGTAGATTATTTGTATTTGGTGTAATATATAACCCGGGTGCATTATTTGGGTAATTAATGCCTATGTTCGCACCAGAAAGGCTAATATTATCATTGCCTTTATGGAAAACATGCTTATATTCATTCATTTTATATTGGAAATCATCTATATACATCCACACAGACCATGTAAATTCTATTCCTGTTACATCATTCACGGAACGTAAAACAGGTATAGAGCCGGAAACGGTAGGATCTTGTGGAATGACAACCATTTGTTTTGCATTAATCATACCATCTATTAAAACAGGATCTTCCGCTGAAGAGAAAATCCAGGTGAGAAATGAACCTCCTAAACGCAATAAAATAACAAACATAATAAATACTAAAATAATAAAGGCAAATGTTGCAACAATGCTATTGGAATCCAAAAACTCTTGTGTTCCTGCGATATATTTATTTGATGAAAATTTATGAAGCATAATGTTCGCATCATCTTTTACTCTTGAATATCCCTCCATATATATATTATATATATATGGATAAAGAATTTTGCTCATAATAATGTTATTATTTATAATTATTAATAATTATTTTATTATTAATAATAATTTTATTATTTATTAATTATTTATAAATTATTTATTAATTATTTATTAATTATTTATAAATTATTTATAATTCAAAACTGCCCTTGGATTGGTTATCTTCTAAGAAAGATACTCGTACTCGGTATTTATTGAACAGATTTCCTATGATACTGCCACCATAACCTTCTTTATAAATTCCATAAGCCTCTTGTGGATTAGTTGCATCTGCAAAATATCTTGTTTGAGAAGTCCAGCCACTAAATCCTTTTCCGGGTGTAACCAGAATACTGCCTCCTGTTCCAGATTTTGCTACGCCTGGTAGAATACATGTGCGCACTAATTTACCATCAATATAAACGTCTAAAGTTCTTCCATATAAACTCACTGTTAAGTTCACCCATTTTTGTAAGGGGAAATTGCGTATCGTGCATTTATGCCACTTGCCTGTTCCTTGTGTAGTGAACGCTTCTAGCCCAGTCCCAGCACAACAGACACCGGAACAGTATGTTGCGCAGGCGGTCGTGGTGAGCTGGTTCTTGCACAGTGTTCGGCAGTCTTCGCACGCCGCCCCCGACGCGTCCGCAGCAGCAGCAGCAGTTTTGCACCGGTATGGATAGATACTTGTTCCCCGCCGGCTCGCTGTAAAATCACCATCAACCATCGCGCAATTTGTGCCAGAAGCATCAATCTTTGCTATAGTCGTTTTCGCAGTTCCTACAGCTCCAGGACAACACCCATAAGGTGACGCGGTACAATTCCCCCCAAGATTCGTTCCAACATCAGGTGTTAATCCATCCCAAATACCCGAACCAGGCCAATTAGTATTTGCATTTGCTCCGGCTGGGGGGACAGTAGGCGTGCACTTCGTACAATCAACGCCTGCTATTTTATATGCTGCTGTTGTTCCGCAAATTCTCTGCTGGTTACAATAATTAGTGCATGTCCCATTTGTAAGAGCTGTTCCACCCGCATAATTTTTACCACTATAACAAGTTCTACATTGCACAGGACAATTAGCGGTTCCTTTAATTGCACCAGCTCCAGCGCCACCACCAGCAGCAGCACCACCACCAGCACCAGCGCCAGCGCCAGCAGCAGCACTTCCGCTGCTGCTATAACAAAGGACATCAATATCTATATTATTTTCGGTAGCTCCTAAAGATATTTTAAATGTTGTTGCAGTGGCGCTATTTTTCCTTTCTAAAAGTATTTTAGGTTTGCCAAATTCATAATTCCAATCATTTATATAAAACCACGTAGAATATGTAAAATTACTAGTGTTGTTATCAGGAAGCTTACTGGCAGCAATAACAGACGCTTTAGTTGCAGGCTCCATACCAGTAATTGTTGTTCCATTTGGAAAAAACCATGAAAATATTAAATGTAAAATAATTACCAAGATTATTATTCCTACTATTGTTTTTACAAGGCTCATAATATATTATACATGTATATTTTTTTTACAAAAAAGTATTTATGTTACAGGCGTGTCTAAATGTTTTAATAAAAAGTATTTATGTTACAGGTGTGTCTAAATGTTTTAATAAAAGTATTTATGTTACAGGTGTGTCTAAATGTTTTAATAAATTATATGTCATTGTAATATCGCTCCTAGACAATGTTTTATTATAATACATAACATTGCATATTCCGCCATGAATGCCTTTATTTTCGCCGGAATTAACACTGTCGTATGACATATACGGTGCTATATTTGGTTGTGTGCCAACTAATTTTCCATTTAAGAATACGTCCATATTTCCCCCATCGTAATTAATGACAATATTCATCCATTTCTGATAAGCAATATCTTTTGTAGAATATACAATTATATATTCGCGATTTTTCGTTTCTGTGCGTATTCGAATTGTATTTAATGAACCATTGTATTCAATGACTGGTTTTCCAGCATAATCTAATAATGTTGCGTAACGACTATATGCTTCACTTGTATTTGGCGGCTGCGAATTTAAATATATCCATGCAGATATTGCATAATGATAATTATAGACATATTTCCCATCAGCCTTGGAAGTTAGATTTTCAAATGTCCCTAATGTTTGTTTTTTATTTAAATAAATAGGATCACGTAATATTTGTGAACCATTACTTATTGTGAGTTGATGAAATAAATATGGTAATACAAAAGTAGAGCCAACCAATACGATTTCTAATAAAAGAACAATCCACACAGGCCGGGTTGTGATATTGTATTGTTCCTTAATATATTTTGCAAAATCTATGAATAAACAGGGTAAATAAAAGAATATTTTTTTTATGAGCGAGATAAAAGAATGTTGCTGATTTTGAGAAGTATTAATCTTATTTAATTCATTTATTTCTTTGTCCTTCTTAAATAATAACAAAACACCTCCAATTGCTCCAGCAATGATTAATATATTTATAAACCATGTAAATACAAAAGTTGCCGAAGAATAATTTCTAAATAACCATGCAATAGAAATAATACACAACCAAATCACAGCCATAATACAAAATAGCTTTCCGAGACCTTTTATAAAAGCAAAAAACGACAAATCAAAAAACGACCCCTCAACGCGAGGTTCAGGAGCAAACTTATATTGCAGCGCTATACCACACACAAAAAATATTGATAATACTACAAATATTGTTATTGCTGGATGTTTTTCTGTCAATGAATAAGGATCCCATACGTAAATAAGTGTTAATGACAGTAGAATGATGCCAAATATAAATATTAAAAATTGTGTTTTACCGAAATTAGCAATTGGGTGAAACATATTAATATATATATAGATAAGTTATTGGCTAAAGATTTTCTAGAGCGGTTTTTTTCCCATGACAATCACGGCACAATGCAACCAAATTATCTATATGGTTTGATCCACCAGAGTCTAATCTTATTTTGTGATCTACTTCAAACCACGCAGGCAGCTGTTGTTTACATTCTCCGCATTTCCAACCCTGTTCGGCAGCAACAAATTTCTTTTTTGTTTCACTCACGCTTCTTTTTGTATTACCATTTCCTGACCGCAACATGCGTCGCTGTTGCCCAGTTAAATTATTTCCGCCTTGCTGCATATTACCTTGTTGCATATTACCTTGTTGCATATTACCTTGCTGCATATTACCTTGCTGCATATTTTGTTGAAACATTCCTGTATTTGGATTCCATGCACCTCCAGCGCCTACACTACTAAGAATTGGTGTAAGAAAATCGCCAGCCTCTTTATCGATTGGCATATATTTAATAATACCATTTGCATGTGATAATAATGTGCTTGATTGTGCAGGATGTTTTTTGATAAAAGCATATGCGGAAATTCCCACAAATGCTATTCCTGCCATTTGATAATATTTTTTCCATGATTTTAGTTTATGAACATATTTACCATCATGATATGTATTTGCAACAAAAAAAATGGTTATTACTGTTATGAGTATCCCAAAACGCATAATTACTTATATAATTATGTGATTATAATTTGTGATTATAATTTGTGATTATAATTTGTGATTATAATTATGTGATTATAATTTGTGATTATAATTTGTGATTATAATTATGCGAAGACGATATGTATTATTATGCCAAATGATTTAATTTGTTTATATCGGCAACTAATTTATTTATAGGTATTGGCATTGTCGCATATGTGGTAGAAAAACAATATTCGCTTATGATTTTTGTTACAGCAATACTTAAATCGCTCCTCCGTAAATATTGGTTGTTAAAATCGATTATATCTAAATATGCCATAATAAATCCCCACGTGTCTACATTTTTCGAATATACTTCATGGAAATATTTTCCTTCATGAAAGCGATTATTATTATCAATATATTTATTTAAAATAGTTGCTAAATATTCTATAATAATATCCACGCCAAATAGTTTTTTTGCGTCCTGCGTCATCTCTCCTAGATATGGCGTATACATATCTTCTAACATAGATAAAATAAAGTTATTATGACCATGACCAACTACTTCTAAACTGATATTATAAACAGAATAAGCTAACGCCCTCATTAATTGATGTCTCCCAACAGAATTCCAATGTTTGTCGCGAATAGAGTGATGTGAAAGAAAGTTTTGAATATGTGTATTCATATCTTTTTGAAATAATATTGTAGAAAATGGCGTGTTGTATTGAATAGGTCCGTTATATATGTCACTCGGTGCTTTACCGCCGGGAACGCTTGCGGCATAATTTATGGATAGACCCCAATCAATCAATCGAGTTTTGACATTATGATACGCTGATACATTGTCTTCTCCGCGTAAAATATTTGCCCCTTTTATATCCATATGTAAGTATTTATTTTTTTGTAATAATTGAATCCCATTGGTTAAAAGTGTCAGCAATGATTTATTTGTTGCGATGAAACTTTTCTTCTTGTCGGAAGACTTACTTAAGCGATTCCAATTCGAAAAATAGTTATCTATGGATATACCACCATATGGTAAATTAATAATACCTAAGCTATCTAGTTTTTTATTTATATTATCTTTATGTATTCCTTTTTTCACAAGATTTTTACATTTTATATTAAAATCTACTTTATCTTCTGCGGTTAAAGCTCTCGGTGTGCAACCGTGTATTTTATTTACTAAAAAATAGTCATCGTAATTTTTTATTTTTTTAACTATAGAATAAACTTCAGCCAATTCTTTCAATTCATTTTGCTGATGTTTTTTCTTCATTAGTTTAGAAACGCCATTTTTATTTTCCCCTTTTTCTGATAAATGATTATTATTGCTACATGATAATTGCGGACGAAATACACAACCAAACCCGCCTTCTGCAAATGCTTGTCCAGCGAAAGACCGCATTGTCTGACCAGTTTTGGTTTTTGTTTTAGTCTTGGTTTTAGTCTTGGTTTTTGTTTTAGTCTTGGTTTTTGTTTTGGTTCGCAATACACTTATTCGACCACGACGTGTAAATGACTTTTTGGAAGGACGTAAATATATTGTTTTTATATTTTTACGCGTCCGCATATATATATATAAAATAATATAAAATTGATACTTGTTTAATTTGTATCAATAATAACATAAATGAACGACCATCTAAAATCAACATATGGCTTTAACAAGTTCCGTGACTACCAGAAGGACATTATTTGCGACTTGTTAAAAGGGGAAAACGTTTTTGCAATCCTTCCTACGGGTGGTGGGAAATCTCTTCTTTATCAATTCCCTGCGACTTTTACCGGAAAGATCACTATTGTTGTATCACCATTGATCTCTCTTATGAACGATCAATGTATGTATTTGAACTCGAAGAACATTAAGAGCGTGTGTCTAAATTCTGAAACATGTATAAACATTTCAGAATATAAGAAATATAAAATAATTTATGCAACGCCCGAGTTTATGACGTCTCGCATTAAATTATTCGGAAGAATTAAGGATGATATTGGTCTATTTGCTATAGATGAGTCACATTGCGTTTCTCAATGGAGCCACGATTTTCGAGTAAGCTATTTGGCTCTCGGTATTATTAAAACAACATACCCAGATATCCCTATGCTTGCAGTAACAGCAACCGCTACTCCGCGAGTAGTAGATGATATATACAAGTTTCTTAATATAGATGTAGTGAATGAATATTCTCTAGGGACACGAAGAACAAACCTTGCGATTAGTGTGCACCCTAAAAAAGCTTTCGATAGCGTTGTATTTACAGAACCCACGATTGTATATGTTCAAACACGGAAAATATGCGAAAGTTTGTGCGAAAAAATACAGCGGAAAGGAATCAAGGTCGCACATTATCACGGAGGAATGAGTAAAGATGATAAAAATCGTAGTCACGAGTTGTTCGCAAATAGCAGAGTGCTCGTTATTGTTGCAACTATTTCGTTTGGAATGGGAATCGATAAATCAGATATTCGCCATGTAATAAATTACGGTGTTACGAATGACATAGAAACATATTATCAAGAAATTGGTCGCGCTGGGCGCGACGGAATGCCCTGCAAGGCATCAATGTATTATAATCAACAGGATTTTGCAACTGTACAGTTCTTGATTAAACAGTCTTCCTGTGATGAGCAGATTAATCTGAAAATGGAAGCTATGGCAATGATGCGTAATTTCCTTAACGAAACAACCATTTGTCGACAGCAGATGATCGATTACTATTTTGAACACGGGAATTTGCCAAATGAAAGTGATGCCATAGGAATCCCTACGTGCAATATGTGTGATAACTGCAAGGGCGACTACAAAGAAGATATGATAGACATTAGTGAAGTAGCTACTGTCATTGTTAGACTAATGAAGACTAGTTCGCGTGCTAACGGATTTTCATATGGTGTCGGGAAGACTGTTGATATGTTGAAAAATAGCAGTCACCCTGCCCTATTTACAAAAACAAAGGTGTGGTTGAAAGAAGTTTTGCAAATGTTAATTAGCAAGTCAATCCTGGCATCTGTCGCGGGACAGGGGTATGGTGCAACCATTCAGGTTTCCAATAAGGACGTGAAATCATTCATTCCAATTATGGTTCGGATGAGTAACAGTGCGCATATAAAAAACACGGCGACAAACGAGACAAAGCTGGATAGACTCTATAATATCAGGACAACTATGGCAGAGAAGCATAATGTTATTCCTGCGATGTTTATTAATGACAGAGTTATTATGAATATCCATAACAAAAAGCCGAAGACTCTGACCGACCTATGGAATGTCGATGGGATTTCAAACGAGTTTACGATGACATATGGTTCCGAGTTTATGGAAAATTATAAATCTAAGAAGGCGAAAGAAAAGTCTCGAATTAAATCTAAGCCTAGAGAGATTGCGTTAAAATTATATAAGGAAGGGAAAAGCTTGGAGGAGATTTGCGAGATTACTGGGAAGAAGATGAGGACAGTCGAAGAACAAATACTGCATATCTTTGAACACGACGAATGTGTTGATATCGACCCAGAATATTTTGGATTAACTGAGGAATACGAGGCAGAAATTAAAGCAGCTGTGTCGAATGTTGGGAAGGAGTTCCTGCGCCCAATTAAGGAGGCGGTAAATACAAATATTACATATGCTCATATCAAACTATGTTTGATTATTATGGAATAATAACTACGTGTATCTATGCAGATAGCACTAATATTATAAAATTGATATAAACCAACCATATATTATTTTGAGTATAAAAACCCAGAACATATTAATAGTGCGACAATAAAACAGCCGAATGCAACTTTCTCTCTACGTATTCTATATTCATTGGAAACCACTTCTTTTGGTTTATAGTGCTGGTAGTATGCGGACATCGCTTCATCCATAGTTACTTCCGGATGTCCTAGAGCTATATTTATTTTATTATGAATAAAATGCATCCATTTGGTAAAGGATTCGCGTGAGTCTAAATAAGGAGTTACTGGATATTTATCTAAAAAAGTGCTAAAAGAATTTCCTATTTCCGGAACTGGAAGAAATAAAGGAATATTTTGAATAAAATCATAATATTTTTTTTTTGTTGTAGTATTAGGCGTTAGTGGATAACTTAATGCAATTGTGTGTAGAACGAACCAATAATGTGGTCCCCATACTGTAGGATCCAATGCCATTATATTAAATTATAAAAAAAGATGGTATAAATAACATAATACAATACTATTAACTATATATGCATAAAACAACAAATTTTTGTAATAATTGCGGAAAAAGAGGGCATATTTTTCCACATTGTAAATCTCCAATTACCAGTTTAGGCATTATCGCCATACGCCAAAATAAAAAAGAATACGAATATTTAATGATTCGGCGGAAAGATTCATTGGGTTATGTCGATTTTCTTCGAGGAAGATATAATATTAATAATCCGACATATATACAGAATATTCTGGATGTGATGACATTAGATGAACGTCAGAGAATTATGTTGCAATCTTTTGATACTTTATGGTATGCATTATGGGAAGGTAATCCAAGTATTCAGTATAGAATGGAAGAAAAAGAGTCGCGAATAAAATTTAATATACTTAAAAAGGGGGTTATTGTAAATAAACGGTTATATAGCTTGCGAACATTCATTTTTGATTCCAAAACAAAATGGATGGAGCAAGAATGGGGATTCCCAAAAGGACGCAGGAATTATAAAGAAAGTGATATTATTTGTGCTTTGCGCGAATTTGAAGAAGAAACCGGATATGATAGAAAATCTGTTTCACTTATTCAAAATTTAGCTCCACTAGAAGAGATATTTACTGGTTCGAATTATAAATCATATAAACACTGCTATTTTATTGGTTTTATAACCAACGATACATCTCCAAAAAAAACATTTCAAAGATCGGAAGTAAGTAAAATAGAATGGAAAAAACATGAGGATGTATTAAAATGTATTCGACCATATAATATAGAAAAAATCAATATTGTTAAACACACAAAACATATACTAGATACGTATGATATTTATCATTAAGATATTTAATATTAAGATATTTAATATTAATATTAAATATATTATTAAGATATTTATTAATATATATATATTATTAAGATATATATATATACAATACTATACATATGCCGCCAGTAAAACGAAAAAAAAAAATACGATTGCGGCAAAAAAAAACACCATCACCTATAATATCTCCTCCCACTGCAGAACACTCGTCTTTCGATTACTTATATCCGACTTTAGACGACCCAAATTTTAATATAAAAATAGCTGAGCGAAAGGAGTTTCATGAAACGCAATATGAAGGAGGCGTATATCCTATTGAGGAACATGCAAATAAGCTGTGTAATGCGGATTTTGAACTGGCACCACACCAAATGTTTGTCAGAAACTTTCTCTCTTTTCAAACCCCATATAATAGTCTATTATTATACCATGGTCTTGGTTCAGGGAAAACCTGCTCTGCAATTGGTATCAGTGAAGATATGCGCGATTATTTAAAACAAATGGACTTGAATCAACGTATTATCGTGGTTGCCTCTCCTAATGTTCAGGATAATTTTAAGTTGCAATTATTTGATGATAGAAAATTAAAACTTATTGACGGATTATGGAATATTCGCGCATGCACCGGAAATAAGTATTTAAAAGAAATTAATCCAATGAATATGAAAGGGCTGAGTCGCGACAAAGTATTAAGGCGTGTTCGCGCAATTATCAATTCATCCTATTTATTTTTAGGTTATATTGAATTTGCAAATTATATTCAAAAGAAATCTTTAGTAGAAAGTGAAGTAGGAGAAGATAAAAAGCGAAAAATGATGAACACTCGTCTACAGCGACATTTCGCAAATCGTCTAATTATTATTGATGAGATACATAATATTCGCGTGAGCGATGAAAATAAAAATAAGCGGGTAGCAAGTGCCCTAGAAAAATTAGTAGATGCAGTGCCTTATATGCGTTTATTATTTTTATCTGCAACGCCTATGTTCAATAGCTATAAAGAAATTGTTTGGTTAATTAATATTATGAATAAAAATGATAGGCGGAACACAATGACATTAAAAGAAGTTTTTAATGCTGATGGCACGTTCCGATTATCTCCGGCAGGCGAAGAGATAGGAAAAGAATTATTAGAAAGGAGAGTAACAGGATATGTGTCGTTTGTTCGCGGAGAAAATCCGTATACATTTCCCTATCGGATTTGGCCGAATGAATTCGCTCGTGAACATACTTATGCATCTTTACCTTACCCAGAGGTTCAACTACATATGAAGCCTATCATTCAAAACATAGAGAGAATATCGGTTTATTTAAATAAAATAGGAACATATCAACAAAAAGGTTATCATCATATTATTCAAGAATTATTGAGAAACACGCAAAAGGCGCCGACGGATAAAGGCGGTCCGACATTTGAACGCATGGATGCGCTTGGGTATACGCTTCTTCAAAAACCACTGGAAGCACTAAATATTATTTATCCTTCAAAAGAACTCGATGCTGCCTTTGATGCCAAATCACTTGATGAAAGCCCCGTTGCACATCCCGAACAAGCACTAGTTGATGTAAAATCAATAGTTGGGAAATCGGGTTTAGACAGGATAATAAAATATAGCATATCTGGCACACCTGCTACGCGGAGGAATGTTGAATATAAATCGGATTCTTATGGAAGGATATTCTCTCCTTCTGAAATAGGAAAATATAGTGGAAAAATTGCGGAAATATGCACACGCATTTTAAATTCAACCGGAATCGCTTTAGTATATTCGCAATATATAGATGGTGGGTTAGTTCCTATTGCTCTTGCTTTAGAAGAAATGGGATTTCGACGCGCGGGAAAAAGGCATTCACTATTTAAACGCCCCCCTATGGATGAAATTGATGCGCTGTCAAATAAACATAAAGAATCGGGCAAGAAATTTTCCCCCTCAAAATATGCCATAATCTCCGGAGATAAATCTCTATCTCCAAATAATATGGACGAAATTAAGCTGCTTACTTCTGATAATAATTTAAATGGAGAGAATGTTCGAGTAGTATTAATCTCTCAAGCAGGATCAGAGGGGCTCGATTTAAAATTTATACGCCAAGTTCATATATTAGACCCATGGTATAACATGAACAGAATTGAACAAATTATTGGGCGGGCAGTCCGCACTTGCAGTCATAAAGCACTCCCATTTATAAAACGAAATGTTGAATTATATCTTCATGGAACGATATTAGAAATAGAGAGGGAAGAAGCGGCAGATATGTATGTTTATCGTTTAGCTGAACAAAAAGCCATACGAATAGGAGAAGTGAGTCGAGTATTAAAACAAAGTGCTATCGATTGCTTATTGAATATAAAACAAGTTGAATTCACGCCAGAGATTCTTAAACAAACTGTAAAACAAGAATTGGCTAGCGGAACAACAATAGCATATCAAGTTGGCGATAAACCATATTCTTCTATATGTGATTATATGGAGTCGTGTCAATATACATGTAAGCCGAATAAAAACATTGCAAAAGAGGATGTGATACTAGATACATATAGCGAAGAATTTATCATGATGAATACTGAAAAAATAGTGCGAAGAATTCGTATGTTATTTAAGGAGCGGTTTTTTTATACAAAAACTGATTTAGTAAAACAAATAAATGTCATTCATATATACCCATTAGTGCAAATTAATGCAGCATTGAATCAACTTATTCACGATAACTATGAATATCTCACCGATAAATATGGCCGCGTAGGAAATTTAATTAATGTTGGGGACTTGTATCTTTATCAACCACTAGAAATAACGAATAATTCCATATCTAGTTATCATCGTGCCACTCCAGTGGCATATAAACCTAGTAATATTCAGTTTAAAATTATAGAACCAGATGAACGCGAAGATGAACGCGAAGATGAACGCGAAGATGAACGCGAAGATGAACACGAAGATGAACGCGAAGATAGACCACTGATTTCGGTAAAGGGGGCATCCAAAGATAAGCGAGATAAAAAACACAAGGCATCTATACGAAAATCAAAAACCAATATTTGGGAACATATGTTATTGAACTTTGAAAAGGGAATTACCGAACAACAAGTCTTGCGAGGAGAGAAAGACTGGTATATATTCTCAAGTACCGTCATATCATTAATGAGCGAAGCTGGCGTTGAAAAAGAAATATTATATACGTTTATAGTTGCTCATATTTTAGAAAGCTTATTATATAACGAAACACTCGAGGTATTAACGGAATTAGATAATAATATGGAGCCACAACCCCCCTTACTTTTATTATTTAAACGTATTGCAAAAGAGTATTATAACAAAAATATTCTTAACGCAAGGAATATTCAAGGATTGTTTCTTTATGATAATAATAAAAAAAGACCTACTCTTTTAGTGAAACATAAAGGAGAAGACTCTGTGTGGCAAGTTGGAGAGAAGGAAGACGAAGAGGATTTAAAAGCCGAGTTGGGAAAAGTAACCATGGCAGTTATACCGATCCAAGAAAAATTAGGGGAATTTGTTGGATATATGTCATTAATAAGAAATCAATATTATGCATTTAAGGTAAAAGATGTATTACAGCCGCGCCATAAAGGGGCTCGCTGTGATCAATCAGGGAAAAAAATTGCAAATGGCGTTCTACAAAAAATATTAGCCAAATCAAATGTGGTTCTCGACACATCTAAATTACATCAGATACAAATTTGTATTTTACAAGAATTTTATTTACGATTATTTAATATAAATGGGACACAGACTAAAAGATGGTTTTTAACGCCTACTGAAGTATTGTTTGCAATTAGATAAATATTTACTTAGATTATAACATTTACTTAGATTATAACATTTACTTAGATTATGTAAAATTGAATTAAAATAAAGAAATATCTAGATATAATATACTATACATGTCCTCTTCTGCACCCCCTCGTAAAAAACGCAGTGCGAATTCCCAAACTAGTATCTATACTAAAATATTGATCACCAAGGCGGTTCATTTAAATATTAAATATATCGGAGAACATTTGATACAAACGTTAGAAAAATATATTGCAGAGAATGTAGAAGGGAAGTGTAGTGTAGAGGGTCTGATTAAACCAAATTCTATCAAAATATTGACATATTCTAGTGGACTTATCAATAGTGGGCATGTTTTATTTGAAGTAGTTTTTGAATGTCTCGTTTGTTGTCCCGTTGAAGGAATGCATATTCAATGCGAGGCCAAAAATATTACAAAAGCAGGGATTCGCGCAGTATCACAAGAATCACCGAGTCCTATTATGGTTTTTGTGGCGAGGGATCACCATATAAAATCACGACATTACTCAACAGTTAAAGAAAACACCCTCATTACTGTACGGGTAATTGGTCAAAGATTTGAATTAAATGATTCATATATATCCATTATTGGAGAACTTATTGAGCCCCGCGGGAATACATTGGATATGAAAAAGCGACCAAAACTTATTATTGCTAAAAAATAGTTAACACAACTATAGTTAAAGATAAATACAGCATAAATATAATGGTAAAAATTGTAGAACTGAAAAATACTATAGAAAAAATGACAAAATATCACCAAATCGAAATTTTACGCATCTTGTCTTCTGACGACGACGTATGTGTTAATGAAAATAAAAACGGGACGTTTATTAATTTGACAGATCAGAAACCAGATATGATAGAAAAAATGGAAGCTTATTGTACATATGTAGAAGAACAACAAAAATCATTAGAATATCAAGAAAAGGAGAAGCTCCGTTTGCAAAACACATATTTTAAAGAAGATAAAGATATAGCAAGTCATTAAATATGATGTCTGTTTATAACGACGAACATATATTCAAATCACTAGATGAATATATGTTTACTACAAAGAATATTTCTAGACTGCATGACAATGTATTTATTTCCCAATCTCCACAAAAAATATCAAATACTCTTGAACAATTGTGTAAAAAAAAAAAGACTGTTCCCAACAATCTTGGTGATGCTCAAGTAGAAGATTTATATTATCCAAAACAACGTGACAAATTATTTTGGAGTTTTTATATTTTTTTACATGGAAAAATAGAATATGATTATACCACACATATATTTGAAACTGAAAAAAAATATAAAATACAATCTGTAGAAAAACTCAGGGATATGAAAGCACTATTACGGCAACACAAATTAAAATATGCAGATATTGAAAAGGAATTAGTTAGTTTGCCAAAAATAACTATTAAGGGACTTCATGCATTATGCATATTATATAAAGTATCTATTACATATGTATCAGGAAATATATATTATATACTAGGAAATACAAACGAAGACGCCGTATATAAAAATTGTGTTATAGTTGCCAATTCTAATGCCAATTCTAATGCCAATTCTAATGCAAATTCTCATTCACAATCAAAATCACATTCTAATTCATATTCTAATTCAAAATCACATTCTCAAGCAATAAATACTTCAACCTCACATACCCGTTCTAATCTTCTAATCGGTCTACAATTAGAGGCAACAGATACATATATTACAAATATATCTCAATCAAGAATACGTATTAAAAATTACAATAAGCCAATGTTGTCCATCGCATCATATACTCTTCCTGTTCTTCACGAAATGGCAAACATTTTAAATATAAATATATATGACGATAATGGAAAGAAAAAACTTAAAAAACAACTATATCAAGATGTGTCAGAAAAAATTCTTTAATTTTATAAATACAAAATTGACAAAGAATATAAATATTATCAGATAATTATATATACATATGGCTAAACCACAAACTCTAAATGATATGTTACAGATTTATTTAGATAATGCACGTTTAGTCTCCGCAACTCGAGACAATAGTCTGGAATTCGAAGTAAAGTTTGGCACTAAAAATATAAAACGTATTACTAAGATTGATTATGATAATGTGATTCAGTATTTGTTGTCTTCTGGGTTTACAAGTTCACCAGAGCAATATAAATTACGCATATTTAATGAATTCGTCGATCCTAAAACAGGCGTCACGAAACTGTCCCATATAAGGACAGAGCTTAGTGGCATTGGGAATATTTCAAGATATTGTAAAAATAATAACATTGTTGATGAGACCGGAAACACACTAGCAAGTTTTGAACAGAAAAATTATTTTAGAAAAGATGCAGAAACGTTTTATCCACTGGACGTTGATAAATATAATTTCAGAGTGTCGATGCAGCAAGAGCGTATGCTGTCAGAAAATTCTGGAGTAATCAAATCAATTATAGACAAATGGAGTGATACTAAAAAGGTGTTCCGTTATATGTGTCGTAATACATTCAGGCATCCTGATTATCCTTTAAAGGTGGATATGAGTATTGTTAAAAGTTCTAAGCGTAGTGGTAGACATAGTGTGCCGGAATATCAATTCGTTGATTCCGGATTACTTGAATCACCAGAACAATATGAAATTGAAATTGAACTTGACCATACAAAAATAAAACAGGATGGATACGATAATCCAGATATTTTAGGAGGCGTATTGAGAAAGGTAATAAAATTAGTATTATCTGGTCTTCAAGGAACGAATTTCCCTATATCATATTTGGAACAACGAGAAATATTGGAGGCATATATGACAGTTTTGTGGGGAGACAAACACCAGCATGGCAATCGTATATTGCCAAGGAATTTTGTCGGTCCATCTCAATACACGTTGCAAATAAATAATATTGTCCCTATAAACGGTAATTCAAAAATTCCTAATATTAGAAAACATTATACTGTGACAGAAAAAGCAGATGGAGATAGAAAACTATTATATATTGCAGGTGATGGTAAAATGTATTTTATTACCACAAATATGACTGTTGAATTTACCGGTTCATTCACCTCAAATAAACTCATTCATAATACAATTATTGATGGAGAACATATTAGAGTAAATAAAAAAGGGGCTTTTATTAATTTATATGCAGCATTCGACTTATATTATCTCAATCGCATTGATGTTCGCGAATTGGCGTTTGCTCCGACTGATGATGATGATGCTGCCAAACAAAAAAAAGGTGACGATAAAGGGGTGCAAACACAATATAGATTGCTCCTATTATCTCAAATAATAAATAATCTAGAGGCAAAATCGGTTACATCTGTGGGGAAAAAAACGATGAAAGATAAGTCACCCGTTCGGTTTGAGACGAAAACATTTTACCAAGATTCTAAATCACAATCTATTTTTGGAGGTTGCGCATTAATTATGCAAAAAGTATCAGATGAACAATTCGAGTATGAAACAGATGGTTTGATTTTTACGCCATCAGCAATGGGCGTAGGTAGCAATGAAGTTGGAAAAACAACTGAGCCAACAAAACGCACATGGGAACACTCGTTTAAATGGAAACCTCCAGAATTTAATACGATTGATTTCCTAGTCACTACAAAAAAAGCAAAAGATGGCAATGAAGAGATTAGTAATATATTTCAAGGAGGGACAAACACAAGCGCTGTAACACAACTTTCTCAATATAAAACACTTATTCTCCGCGTAGGATATGATGAGAAAAAACATGGCTATATCAATCCATGTCAAAATGTAATAGATGGCGATTTACCAAATGTAAAAGACAAGGATAACATAAATAACTATCGACCTGTACAGTTCTTCCCGTCGAATCCAGTTGATGATGATGCAGGATTAACGAATATTATGTTACAAAATGCCTCATCTGGCGAAAAAATCATGTTAACCGAAGATGGACAAGTGATTGAAGATAATACTATTGTAGAATTTAAATATGAACTCGACAATAAAAAGCTTTGGAAATGGGTGCCTATTCGCGTGCGCTATGATAAAACCGCGGCGTTTCGCAATGGTGAAAAAAACTACGGAAATGCATATCATGTTGCTGACAGTAATTGGTATTCTATTCATAACCCTATAACTGTTGCGATGATTACATCAGGAAGCGATATACCTGATGAATTGGCAAACGACGATATATATTATAATGCAGTAGGAAATGATACACAAACACGCGCTCTACGCGATTTTCATAATTTATTTGTTAAAAAAGCACTTATTACAAATACATCTAGACCAGGCGACACATTGATCGATTTAGCAGTTGGTAAAGGCGGAGATTTCTCTAAATGGATCGCTGCAAAACTCAAATTTGTATTTGGAATTGATATTTCGCGCGATAATATTCAAAACAGATTGAATGGAGCTTGCGCAAGATATCTTAATTATAAAAAGAAATTTAGCGAAGTTCCTGCTGCTCTTTTCGTCAACGGTAATTCGTCTTCGAATATTCGCAACGGCGATGCCATATACAGTGATAAAGGAAAACAAATTACAAAAGCTGTATTTGGTCAAGGCGGCAAGGACCGCATGGAACTTGGAGATGGTGTATTTAAATTATTTGGTTATGGCGAAGAGGGGTTTAACATATGCTCTATCCAATTTGCTATTCATTATATGTTTGAAGGACAACAAGGATTGCAAAATTTCCTTCGTAATGTTAGCGAAACCACAAAAGTAGGTGGATATTTTATTGGAACAAGTTATGATGGGAAAGAGATCTTCAATCTATTACGCGATAAAATACAAGGCGAGAGCGTATCTATCATACAAAATGGTGAAAAAATATGGAGCATTACAAAACAATATGACCGCGACACATTTGATGACGAAGACAGTTCTGTTGGGTTTGCGATTGATGTATATCAGGAATCTATTAATAAAACCTTTCGTGAATATTTGGTAAATTATACATATTTAACAAGGCTTTTAGAAAACTATGGTTTTGCATTGCTCCCAGTGGAAGAGGCAAGACATATGAATCTACCTTCTGGGTCAGGAATGTTTTCAGAGTTATTTAATATGATGAATACTGAGTTGAAGCGTAAAACGAAATCTAGATTTAAATATGGGAGTCGCGATGAATATGGCGCAGCGCCAAAGATGACTTCTGGTGAAAAGAAGATTTCATTCTTAAATAGATATTTTGTATATAAAAAAATACGTGATGCAGATGCAGAAAAAGTGGCTTATGACTTACTTGGTATGACCAAATCTGAAGAAAAAGAAGCAACAGTTGCAGATGATGTCGTACAAGAAATTGTTAGTGAAGTAGAACAAAAACCTGCTGCTGCTATGCCGAAGGCTGCTGATGCTATGCCGAAGGCTGCTGATGCTATGCCGAAGGCTGCTGCAAAAAAATCTCCTACAAAGAAAGCGGTTACAAAGAAAAAGCGTACACTGGTATTAAAGAAGAAAGCTTAACGAAGAAATATTCATATTTCATTGACAATGCTAGTTATTTGTTATACAAATAACATAAACCCATATGAATTATTATATTAATATGAGCTATTTTTTATTTCCATATATTCATTATCGCTCTGATATAGAAAATAAATTAGTCATCAAATATGAAAAGGAATGTCCAACACAAATGATAAATAAATCACTATATTTATATTTAGAAAAAATAAAGGGCGGCATAGATACTTGTGCAAATTTATGGGAAAAATATAAGAAATATACGAATCCATATGAATATATACATACTCCAATAAAAAAAGGAGGGTCCCCTATATGTTCAATTAAACCTTTGTCCAGGTCATATTTTAAAATGATAGAAATGGTAAATATGCTGAACTTAACAGAAGAATTTCCAGAAACCATGAAAACATTTCATTTGGCAGAAGGGCCAGGAGGATTTATTGAAGCCATGTGTAAATTAAGAAATAATAAATATGATACGTATTATGGTATGACATTGCAAGATAAGATTGAAAATAGCATTCCTGGCTGGAAAAAAAGTGAAACATTTTTATTAAAGCATTCTATGGTTAAAATAGAAAACGGTGCAGATGGGACAGGAGACCTCACCCGCGCTGAGAATTTACGTTATTGTTGGGAACATTACCATAATTCAATGGATTTAATTACTGGCGACGGTGGGTTCGATTTTTCGGTCGATTTTAATCGACAAGAAGTTTCTTCCACAAAATTAATATTTTGTCAAATCGCATATGCAATTGCAATGCAGGCAAAAGGGGGGACATTTATTATTAAATTCTTTGACACATTTACATCCGCATCTATAGATTTATTATTTTTATTATCGATTTTATATAAAGATGTTTATTTTGTCAAACCATATACCAGCCGCTGTGCAAATTCCGAAAAATATGTGGTTTGTAAATATTTTAAACTAGAAAATAGTATGGCAATCGTTCAAAAAATTCACTCTATTCTTACTAATTTTGAAGATGATAAATTTATCCATCGCATTTTAGATATAGATATACCAAAATTATATGTTACTAAAATAGAAGAATATAACGCAATTTATGGACAGCGACAATTAGAAACGATTTCGAACACACTACAAATTATTCAAAATCCTATTTTGGAAAAATTACAGGAGTTGAACAAAAAACATATTCAAAAGTGCAAACGCTGGTGCCAGAAACACGACATGCCATATCATAATGAGTTTTCTAAATAAATTTTTAAGAATCAACCGATGCATATAAAATATATCGTTTACAAAACCATATAGATATAGTATATAAAATGTATATAACTATGGATGTTATTTCCAGATTATATGTATCTTTATGCAGAGATAAGCGAAAAGAAAGATTTGAAACTATTTTAGAACCGCTTCAAGCTATTACGCAACTAGCACTGTTGGCATTTTGTCCTAAAGGAAGTAAATTATCTATTGCGAATAATGTATTATTTATTCAAACGCCTAATTGGAGCCAGGGATTTTTACGCAGCTATAACCAAGACCAACGCGATGACCTATTCTTTTTGTTTAGCGTAATTAGACGATTCAATAAATTTTATAGTGGACCAACAAGCATAAAAAAAAACGATAATGCAGCATCCTCTAATAGTGGGCCTCATTACTCATTAAAACAAAATAAATCTTCCACCACAAGTCGCGATTTATTTAGTATGCTTATTGAACTCAGTAAATCTGGAATCGATAATCTTATTCAAACATATTCCGAAAGCGATCAAACTACTCTTTTACATACATTACGCATGTATCGAACAATGTTAGATAAACCAGACGCATTTTCAGATGATGATGGCTCATCAACGGAAAAAGAAAAAGACGGAATTGACGACATTTTTATACAAATTACAGAGTTGTATTCTCCTGTATATATTGAATTACTTAGTAATATTTTTAAATTGGCGCAGGCAAATCCAGACCAATATAATATTTATATTACTGGAATAAATACTTTAATGGAACCAATTAATTCACAATTAAACAAATGGATCAGTGACCATATCGTTTTTTAAATAAAAAATATTATTGCATTATTATATTTATTTTACTATTGTATAATCTTCTATTATATAATCTTCTATTGTATAATCTTACCAACTCTTACATGCAACGCCCTTATCATCGACGCAATTATCGACCGAAATCGTAATTGCAAGATAAAGCCAAATACCAAGGTATGCAATAATACAAATCCAACCAAATAACAACATTCCGCCATTCTCGTTGTCCTTTCCATGAACGACACAACAACTACCACAACAACACAACATAAGCACCGTTACACCCCATGCAGTCCAACCTAGCATGAAAGCTGTTGCTCCAGACCAGCCAAAGAAGTATGTTAGCACTGCCAATTTTGCCTGCGACTCGCCCTTTGCCGCGCAAGGCGCTGTAATATCAATTGTAGAATAACCTGAATCACACTTGCAAATATAAACGGGACCATTTTGCTTACACGCACCATTAAACCCACAATAGCTTGTAGAATTTGCACACGGAACATTAATATCAATCTTGTGAGGAATGCCTGTGTCGGCAGAAACGCTGTTTGCGAGAAGGGCAATGGTAAGGAGAAATGCGTTCATCTTTGTAAATGCAAACATGAGTTAGAATGTCTTTATTTATTAAGCATTTTACGTTTCAATTTTTTAACTATAAAACTTTTAAAAAAAGTTTTGACAAAAACATAACCTTTTAAAAAAAGTTTTGACAAAATAATACCGGAAAAATTATTTATAATATATTTATATTATATTATAAATGGTCAAAAAATCTAGAAGGCGAACAAGAACATCACGCGGTAGAATATCAAGCGGTAGAACATCACGCGGTAGAACATCACGCGGTAGAATATCAAGCGGTAGAACATCACGCGGTAGAACATCACGCGGTAGAAAATCACGCGGTAGAACATCACGCGGTAGAACATCACGCGGAAGAACATCACGCGGTAGAACTGCACCAAATCCTTTTATTACATCAAATCGCATAATTACAAAATTAAGTGAAGTAATGAAACATCCAATTAATTATACTACAAAACCAACTATTCAGTTTCATTTAGGTAAAAAACAGTTAGATCCTATAAATACCGCGGAATTAAGTTCAATCGTTGCGCATGTTGGACTTGATGCTGCAGAAATGTGATTATATAATTAATCTTAATTTTTTTTTATAAGAATTCTGGTAAACATATATAATAACAACAACCCAATGGATGTATAATATATTTTAATTAGAATATCATCTGGCATATCTGCAATTGATTTTTTTTCCGTGGTAAACCCATCTGTTATAGTACATATAGCACCAGTTAATGGGTTCACTTTCTGATTAGTTGCATTTTTTTTGAACCAACATGGACTCATTTTTTTTAACTCTGCATCTATAATATATTTATTTTCATAGCTAACAATATTATCAGAATTTATTACTTCCATATTTACAGCTCTACATTTCGGGTCTGTCCCCTCCGTGAATGCCTGAAACATATTCATGGGGTTTAAATCACCCAATTTCTCTAAAATACCTGGAACAATACCCTTTCCACCGCCGCCGCCTCCGCCCATTTCATCATCTGCTGAAAAGGCGCTTTCTCCTGTTGGACGATTATTTATATATATCGAGCGCTCTACATCTTTTCCGTTCACATCTTTACATTTCGCACCTGTTTGTAAAAAATATTTATTTCCTAAAGGGCGATATTCTCCTCCCGGACCTTTCTGCGCAGGCCCACCGCCACCAAGAAGAACCTTAATATACGAAGCCAGTCCTTTAAAATCGCGCTCCAGCGTTGTTACGTCGCCTTTTGCACTCATCCCCATCTCTGCAGGCGTTTTAATTTGACTTGAATAATCATAATCTGGTGTTGTTAAACTCCCTGCTTCAGCATTTTCAAAAAAGCTGCCTCCGGACATTTACTATATATAATTACATTACAGAAATATTTTACAGAAATATTTTACAGTAATATTTTACAGAAATATTTTACAGAAATATTTTACAGTAATATTTTATAGTAATATGTATTTAGGCTCCTGTTATATGTATCTTATCCGGGTCAGGAATAGCGCTAGCTAAACGAATGGCAATACTCTTAAGTTGCTCCGTATTGTCATCCACTCCTGATTTAAAATATTTGACAACATCTGTAATGGTAAATGATTTATCATTTACGCGGGGACCTAATAATGAAGGGTTGTTTGTTCGAATATATGTTAATTCTTCTAAATCATTTAATTTTTTTTCTAAAAAATTAATATTATGATGATTATTTTTCCATAATTCTGCATCTTTATCATTTAAACCTTCTTTTGTTGTTATGCATGCTAAATAACATTCATGTATTATTAAAAAAATTAAAAAAATTGTCATAGCATAATATAAATTTTTCATAAGAATTTATATTATAGTGAGTTTTTATTTACTATTATGTTGAACTATTATGTTGAACTATTATGTTGAACTATTTGCCGCTTCGGTTTCGGCAAGTCCCTTTTGAATTTCAATAATTGTCTCCGTATTTTCATCCATTTTTTTTTTTAATACCCCTAGTTCTTTCATCTGTATTTGATATTTACTTTCCCTCTTTTTTTTTTGTT
>Ga0209482_1000805_pt1 | contig 25055 bp, 23 predicted proteins | sample CoawatmetaG10DNA_FD_187512 | JGI IMG/M metagenome (GOLD analysis project Ga0209482, IMG submission 187512) | Marine microbial communities from the West Antarctic Peninsula - Coastal water metaG104-DNA (SPAdes) (version 2) | ecosystem: Environmental > Aquatic > Marine > Coastal ...
TCTTAAACCAACAATGTCAAAGAGCGCAAAATACCGACGCCTTGCTCAACCCTTTCTTCAAGGGGCGAGCCGAGCGCCGAAAATTTGGTGACCGTAGAAGCGGACCGTGTGGGCCACCGCTGCGGTGGAGTGGTCTCTAGATGCGACTCCCCAGCCCGTCAAACCCTTTTTTGCAATTTTCTTTCACTGCCCGCGAAAACCCCGGAAATCTGCGGGTTTAGCGGTCCTTAACGGCTTCCGGGATAAGGGCTTCGGAATGGACGCCCTTGCCGAATCTTCGAATCCCCCGGCCGAATCGCTGTCGAATCAGGTGCGTAGCGCCGTGATCTGGCGGTCGGGCAGCCAGATTCTCGCCCAGATCGTGCAATGGGCCTCCACCTTTCTCGTGATTCGGATCCTCGACCCGCACGATTATGGCCTGTTTGCGATGACCGGGGTGGTCCTCGTCTTTCTCAACATGCTCAACGGCTATGGGCTCGCGAGCGGGTTGATCCAGAAAGCCGAGATCACCGCGCGCGACGTCCGCCAATTGTTCGGCATGTTGCTGCTGCTCAACGGCGTGCTTGCTGCGGCGCAGGTGTTCCTGCTCGCGCCCGCCGCCGCGGCATATTATCGCCAGCCGATCGTCGCGCACCTGCTGCAGGTCCAGGCGCTGCTCTATCTGACCACCCCGTTCATTGCGCTGCCCTACGCGCTGCTGTCACGCACGCTGGAATTCAAGCTGCAGGCGCGGGTGAACATTCTTGCATCGATTGCCAGTGCCAGCGCGGCGCTTGGCGGTGCGCTCGCGGGATTGGGCGTGTGGACCCTCGTGCTGGCCCCACTGGTTTTGTTCAGCGTCCGCGCGATCGGCATGACGATCGTCGCCAAATCGCTGGTATGGCCGAGCTTCGATTTCCGCGGCGCGGGCACGCTGGCGCGCTATGGTGGGGTGATGGCGGTCGGCCAGCTCTTCTGGTTCGCGCAAAGCCAGGCCGACGTGTTCATAGCCGGGCGGCATTTCACCCCGCACACGCTCGGCATCTACACCGAGAGCCTGTTCCTGACCCAGGTGTTCGTATCGAAATTCGTGCCACCGCTGAACGAAGTCGCCTTTTCGGCCTATGCGCGGATCCAGCATGATCGCGCTTTGGTCGCCGCCGCTTTTGCGCGATCGGTGCGGATCATCATGCTCGCAGCCCTCCCTTTCTATTTCGGCCTGGCCGCCACCGCCGAGCCGCTGGTGCTGACGGTGCTCGGCGAAAAGTGGCGCGAGGCCGCGCCCGTCGTGCATTTGCTGGCGCTGGCCATGCCGTTCATGACGCTGCAGGTGTTGTTGCAGCCAGCGTGCGACGCGTGCGGACGGCCGGGGATCGGTGCGCGCAACGGCGCGGGCGGCGCGCTGGTGCTGACCATCGCGTTTCTGATCGGCGTGCATTGGGGGGCGACCGGCCTCGCCACCGCGTGGATCTGTGGCTATCCGGTCTATCTTGGCATCAGCCTGTGGCGATCGCTGCCGGTGATCGGGGCCTCTCCGCGCGCGATCGCCGATGCCATCACGCCCGCGTTGCTCGCGGCGCTGGCGATGGCATTGGCGGTGACGCTGGTCGACGATGCCTTGCCCGCGATGCATCCCTTCCCGCGCCTTGCGCTGTTGGTGGCGGTCGGCGCGGGCGTCTATGGTGGCTGGCTCGCGCTGTTTGCGCGCGGCGTGGTGCGCGAAATGATCGCGGTGGTGCGCAAGCAGCCCGCGCCGCTCGCGCCCGCCTAAGCCGACTGAATGTAGCTGCGCATCGCCTCGGCATCGGCCTCGATCCGGTCGATGCGATATTTGACGAGATCGCCGATCGAGACGAAGCCGATCACCCTATCCCCCTCGACCACGGGCAAATGGCGGATTCGCCGCCGCGTCATCAGCGATAGCGCACCGATCACCGCCTCGCCCGGCGTCACGGTGATCGGCGGCGCGGTCATCGTATCGCCGACGCTGCGCGCCATCGCGTCTGCGCCATAAGCGTGGATCGCATGAATCACGTCGCGTTCGGAAAAGATGCCGACGACGCGGTTGCCCTCCATCACCGGCACCGCGCCGACGCGGCGCGTCGCCAGCACCGCCACCGCGTCGCCAACGCTGTGCTGCGCGGTGATCGAAATGACCTCACGGCCCTTATTGCCCAGGATTGCTGCGATCGTCATCGGCTCTCTCCTACTGCGCTCGTCATTCGAGTCTCTCAGGCGCTTGAGGATTTCACGTTTCACGCTCTATGGGAAGCAATGACGATTCCGCCCGGCCTTGATGATCCCGATTACGCGGCCTTCGCCTGGACACGCTTTCGCCGCATCCTCGGCTGGATGGCGGTGCTGGCGGCGGTGTTCATCGTCGCGGCGATCGTGGTGCTGCAGCATGTTTATGGCCCGATGGGGTGGGTCGCGATCCTCGCGGTGATCGGCGGCGCGGGCGGATCGATCATGCTGAGCGCGGTGCTGATGGGGCTGATCTTCCTCAGCTCGGGTTCGGGCCATGATGAATCGGTCGATCGGCGGGATTGAGCGCGATGGGGCTTACCTCGACCCGTTCGTTTCGAGCGAAGTCGAGAAACAGCCGCAAGCGCTGTGCCTGGTTTCTCGACTTCGCTCGAAACGAACGGAGCTGGTGAAAGATCACCCGATTCTAATCGCGATCCTTGATGCGATAGCTGAAGCTGCGGCTGCCATTGGCGGGGATCTCCACCGACCACACCGCTTTGCCATCCTTGCGCGTCAGCGTCTCGGTCATGCGCGCCATGCGCGGCAGATCCTCGCCCGCAAAGCGCGCCTCGAAGCGGACGGGATAGGGATTGGCGTTGCGTGCGGTCAGGCGATATGCTTCCCAACCTTTCCCGCTTTCAGGATTGGTGCTTTCGATCGTCACTTGCGTGGCCTCGGCGACGCCGGCTTCGACCTCTTCGCCCACCGCCTTGTCGGCAATCGCGCCCTCGCCGATCAACAGCGCGGTGTCGCCGCGCGGCTGGAACAAGGCGACCGGGCCCGCAGGAAGCGGCACGCCCAGCCCCTGATCGGTCCGGTTGCGCAGGCGCAACGTTATCCGGGGCGCGTCGGCATCGCCATTGCTGTCGACCGTCGAGACATAGACGATGCTGACCGGCACAGCCGCGCGATCGAGCAAGGCCACCTGCTTTTGCGCGAGCGCGGCGACGGTGGTGCGATCGGGCACGCGGTAAAGTTTCAGGTCGCCAAGATCTTCCTGCTGCACCATCGCGCGCCGTAAGCGGGTGCCCGTGACGACGACGTCCATCTCCATCGGTGCTGGTGCTGGTGCAGGCGGCGGCGGCGCAAACACCATCGCCGGTGCGGCGACGATCGGCTGCGCAAAACAGCGGAAGGTGAGCGATTCGTCGGGGACATTCCACGCCGGATTGGGGGCGCTGTCCTCCCGCTTGACCGCGCCCGCCACCACCATCGTCTCGGCATTAGCGAAGCTGGTGGTGTCGCTGCTGGCCAGCGTCACCCACGCGAGCAGATCGGCGCTTTGGCCATCGGGGCGCAGCGTCGCGACATAATTGGCCTGCCAGTCAAACCCCCAGGCGAGATAGGACAGCGTCACGGTGACGCTCGCTGCGGCGGGCGAATCGAGCTCGACCGACAGCGTTAGCTTGGCAGCAAGCGTAGGGGGCACGCGGTTATAGACCAGCGCATCCTGCGATGGTGCGCAATCGGCGGCAATGAAACCGTCGCGCGTCTGCAGGATCGCGGCACCGTCCGGCCCCGAACGGAGGATCGCTTCCTCCTCGACGATCCGCCTGGCGATCGTTCGCCGGATCGTCACCGGACGGCCAAAGCTGCCCGCGTAAAGGCTGCGCGGTGAGAGCAGATCGGCATCGAGATTTTTCTCGCGCACCCCCTTCGGCAGGCCGGTGACGATCGCGCTTTCGGGCAAAATCCCCGCCGCGACACCTTCAAAGCGCAGCGTCGTCCGCCCCGCCGGGATGGTCACGCGGCGCTGTTCGGTGATGAGTGCATAGCCTTGCAGCCAGGCGCGATCGATTGCCTGATCGGGCGCACGCCGGGGGGCACGGTAGATCGTCACGGCAACGCGGTCGGGCGCGGGCGACACCGTCTGCGCGGTCGCCGCGCTCGCCAGCGCGCCGACCAGCAGTGCCACCATCCAGCGCAGCACGCGCCGCACCGCGATCAGAACCGCGTGTCGAAGGTCGCGGTGACGCTCGCCGTTCCGTTGGCGGGGATGGCGACTTGCCACACCGCCTCATCGGCATCGACGCGCGTGCTCGGCTGGCTTTCGTCGGTGATCTTGGTGTCGTGCCACCAGCCATCAAGACCGGCCTGGGCGAGTTCCACTGTCACGCCCTGCGCGCGCGCATTGGTGAGGGTATAGCGCATCGTCGTGCGCCAGCGTTCACCCGAAATCCGCTCGCGCTTTTCGACCACGGGCAGGATCTTCACATCGAACGCTTCGCCGGTCTTGAGCGCGAGCTTCGATCCCATCGGCGTGTGCGGGATTTCGCTTTCGCCGATGAATTGCGGCGCACCGCGCGCATCGCGCATATAGACGCGCACCGTGCCAGCGGGCAGCGCATCGCCGAGGCCGCCCTCGCGCGACGAACTGAACCTCAGCACCGTGTCAACGCTGACCGCCTCGTCCAGCTTTTGCAGCCAGGGGCTGCGATAGAAATAGGTTTTGGCCGCCGGTGCCCCGGCCACGTCGAGGAAGCTGACTTGCTTGGTCTGTGCATTGGCGATCGTGGTGCGCTCAGCCAGTGGATAGAGATAGAAGTCGCCAAGTTGCTCACGGCGCGCCGCCTCGGTGCCGGGCTGGTTGCCGCGTGGGCCGGGCGTGCCACGCCCACCGTAAAAGCGCGGACGATTGCCGCCGTCGACCGTGCCGACCGCCCCCGCGACCAGCAGCGTCTTCGCGGCGTTGAAGGTGGTGCCGGTGGTGTTGGTCAGCGTGACCCAGCCCTGCACGTCGAGCTTGCCGGCTTTCTCATCGAACAAGGCGACATAGTCGGCCTTCCACCCCAGCCCGCGCGACAGATAGTTGAGTGTCGCCGGGCGCGTGCCTGCGTTCGCGCTGTCGAGCGTCACCGACAAGGTCGGCCGCGCGCGCAAATTGGCGGGAAGCGACGGGAACACCACACGGCCAGCATTGCTGTCGAGGATCTCGATGCGGTTGCCGACCTGGACGATCGTGCCGCCATTATTGGCGAGCACGCGGGCCGCCTCGCGCGTCTCGGCACCAGTCGCCGGGTTGGTGCGCACCAGCGTCACGCTTTGGCCGACCGATTTGTTCATCAAGGTTTCGGGCGAGAGAAGGTCGTAATCGAAATTCTGCTCGACAATCCCGGCCCCGGCGGCGGTGAGCGTCACCGTCTCAGGGCGGATCTGCGCCGAGACGTCGGCGAACTCCTGCCGCGATCGACCGCGCGGCAGGGCCAATTGGCGGGTATCCTGGATCAGCGCGAGATTATTATTGTAGATGGTGACTGACAGGTCCCCCTGCGCGCTGCTCGCGACCAGGTCGGGGGCGACGCTTTGCGCGGTCGCCACGCCGGGCAGGCAGAGCATCGTCGTCGCCAGCCACATGCGCATGTCATCGCTCTCCCGTTATCGCGGGCCTAGGCTATGGATATAACAATGATGTTACAATCCCATCGTCAGGCCCGCGAGAAGGAGCCGCCGGTTACTCGCTTGGCGTGCTCGCCGTGCTGCCGGGTGGGCGACCGCGACGGCGGCGCGGCTTCTCGATCACTTCGCCCTCGCTGTCGGACTCGACGACGGCGGAGACGTTGAGCGACGGCGGCAGGCGATCGGCGGTGAAGCCGCTATCCTCGCCAGCGTCTTTCACCGCGGCAACCGCAACGGGCTCGCGCCGCGGACGGCCCCGGCCGCGGCGCGGTGCCTCGGCGACCGGCTCGACCGCCACCACGCCTTCAACGGCAGGCGCACCTTCAAACGGCACAACCGTTTCCGTCGGCACCGCAGCGTCGCTCGCCTCGGGGGTCCGCGCTACGCGGTCTTGCCGCTCATAGCGATCGCCACGCGGACGGCGCTCACCACGCTCTTCGCGCGGCGCGTCGGCCTGCCGTTCATAACCGGCTTCGCCGGCTTCGCTGGCTTGCCCGTTGCCGTTCGCCCGGCCCCGTCCGCGATCATCATAGCCCTGACCTGAACCGCGCGCTTCGGCTGCGCCATTCTGCGGCGCGGCATTCTGGTTGCCGTTTTGCTGATGGCCACCATTCTGGTTGTAGGAGCGATTGCCGTCCTGACGCCCATCCTGGCGGTTGCCGTCCTGACGATAGCCATTTTGCTGGCCGTTGCCGTTCTGGCCGCCACGCTGCTGGTCGCCACGCGGCTGCTCCTGAACGCGCTCGCCCTCATCTTCATAATCGGGCTCGTCTTCATCGAGCGTCGCGCCCTGGATGCGGCGGGTCGATGGCGCGCCGCCATTTTCCTCGAAGCGTGCGCGGGTCTCGGCCAGCACGCGGAAGTAATGATCGGCAAATTGCAGATAATATTCGACGTTGACGCGGTCACCCTGCATCTGCGCATCGCGCGCGAGCGTCTTATATTTCTCGAGCAATTGGGCGGCATTGCCGCGCGCGCGATTGTCGATGCGATTGCCGGTGTCCTGACGACCCGGATTGCCACCCGACGAGCGCTGCTGCTGCCCGCCACGGCCGCGACGGCGGCCGGCCTGACGATTATTGATCAAGTTCTTGTTGTCCTGTGCTTGGAAACCAACCCGGCCGTGCTCCAACAAATCTGGATGCAAATGCCCCCGGCACCGCCGCCGACCATCGGCAACGCGCGCCCGCCACGGTCGCCGGACGACAGCGACTGCATGACTAAGGATGCAGGCTACAGCCCGTTTTCAACCAGTTGCGATGAAAACGCGAGCCCCTGCGCCGTTCAATAGCGACTGCAAAGCCAATCGCCAAGCGGAATATTATGACCGTCGCGTGACCAATTCGGACGAGCGCGTCGCGATCAGCGCGCGCGGACGCCCGCCGAGATCATGGCGCAGCGCCACGGCGAAGCCCTGCGCTTCCAGCAGCGCGGTGACGGCAGCGGCCTGCGTCGCCCCGATTTCAAGGATCGCGGCACCACCTGGCGCGAGCAAGCGGGGCAGTTGCGGGGCGATGCGGCGATAATCGTCGAGCCCGTCCGATCCTGCGAACAGGGCAGCACCCGGTTCATGGTCGCGCACCTCGGCCGGAAGGTGCTCCTGCGTACCGATATAGGGCGGATTCGACAGGATCAGGTCGAACGTCTCGGTCACGCCCTCGGCCCAATCGCCCCGCCGCAAGGTCGCGCGCGCGCCCAGTCCAAGCGCAAGCCGGTTGCGCTCGGCATAAGCCAGCGCCTCGGGCCACGCATCGACGCCCAATCCGGTGGCCCCAGGCCATTGGTCGAGCGCCGCCAGCAACAAGGTGCCGGGCCCGGTGCCAAGATCGAGGATCGTCTTCGGGTTGCCCTTGCCGAAATGCTCGACCGCCGCCTCGATCAGCGTCTCGCTATCGGCGCGCGGCACCAGCACCCCCGGCCCCACCGCCAGCTCGATCGTCCAGAAGGCGCGGCTGCCGGTGATATAGGCAATCGGCTCATGCGCGAGCCGCCGCGCCAGCAGCGGGCCAAAGCTATGCGGCGTGGGGGAATCGAGCCGTTGCAGCAACAGCGTTTCACGCGAAACGCCCAGCGCGTGCGCCATCAGCAGTTCGGCATCGAGCCGCGGCGTTGCCGAGACAGGAGTAAGCGCGGTGGTTGCCGAAGCGAGCGCGACTCTAACTCCCCTCCCGCTTGCGGGAGGGGTTGGGGGAGGGGCTGTCATAATTCGTACCGCGCGCTTATCGCACTGCCCTCCCCCAGCCCCTCCCGCACGCGGGAGGGGAGTTTAAGAGTCAAGGCTCGCCAACCGCTCGGCCTCGTCCTGCGCGATCAGCGCGCCGAGCAGTTCATCCATCTCGCCCGCCAGAATCTCGGGCAAACGGTGCAGCGTCAGATTGATGCGGTGGTCGGTCACGCGCCCTTGCGGGAAATTATAGGTGCGGATCCGCTCCGAACGATCGCCCGACCCGACCATCGATTTGCGCGCACCCGCACGCTCCTGATGCAGACGATCGCGCTCGGCCTCGTACAAACGGGTGCGCAGGACGCGCATCGCCTTGGCTTTATTCTTGTGCTGGCTCTTTTCGTCCTGCTGGATGACGGTCAGGCCCGTCGGGATATGCACGATGCGCACCGCCGAATCGGTGGTGTTGACCGATTGCCCACCCGGCCCCGACGACCGATAAATGTCGATGCGCAGATCCTTGTCCTCGATCTTGACGTCGACTTCCTCGGCCTCGGGCAGCACCGCAACGGTCGCCGCCGAGGTGTGGATGCGCCCCTGCGCCTCGGTCGCGGGCACGCGCTGAACGCGGTGGACGCCGCTTTCGAACTTCAACTTGGCGAACACGCCCTTGCCCTCGACCGAGGCGATCGCTTCCTTGAAGCCGCCGCTTTCGGACGAGGAGGTGGAGATCAATTCGACCCGCCAGCCCTGGCTTTCGGCATAACGCTGATACATGCGGAACAGGTCGGCGGCGAACAAGGCGGCCTCGTCCCCGCCAGTCCCGGCGCGGATTTCGAGCATCGCGGCGCGTTCATCCGCCGCATCGCGCGGCAGCAGCGACAGCGCCAGCGCCCGCTCGGCGACCGGCAGGCGCTCACGGATCGTGTCGATTTCCTCGCGCGCCATTGTCTTGATCTCGGGGTCACCGTCATCTTCCATGCCGGCCAGCACATCGAGCTCGGCGCGCAACCGCCGCACCTCGCCCGCCGCGCGCGCAACGGGTTCAAGCTCGGCATATTCCTTCGACACCTGGACGAAGCGATCCGACGGCAAATCCCCGGTCGCCATCAGCGCCGAAAGCTCGTCGCGCCGCGCCTCGATCTGGCGGATGCGGTCTGGGGAGATGGAGGTCATGCCGGCAGCAGCGCCACGATTGACGCGGAATCCAGCCCAGGTTTCACTGTGTATCCTGCGTCTTCTAATACGGTCGCTACGGACGCCAGCAAGTTATCGTCAATATTTTCTAGGTTAAGAGGCTTATGCGAGATATGTAGAAACTGGCCCTGTTCAATATCTACGAACAACATCGCGTTCGCACCGCGAACGGCTGCCCGCTGAATTCGGCGATCACGCTTACCGGACAACGCGATGTCGGCTAAAATATTCTTTCGTCGTAGCAAAAATAGCAAGTTATAAGCAGCAGCAGCCGCTTCACCCCTGTCGTCGTGAGGCAGCAGCACATAGCGAGGTGCGCTTTCAACCGGCTCCTCCAACAACATCGCCAGCCGCTCGATCCCCGCCGCCCAGCCAACACCCGCCGTCTCCGGCCCGCCAAGCGACCCGATCAACCCATCATAGCGCCCGCCCGCCAGCACGGTGCCCTGCGCACCCAAGCGATCGGTTACGAATTCGAACGCGGTGTGCCGGTAATAATCGAGCCCGCGCACCAGCCGCGCATTGCGCGTCCACGCCACGCCCGCCGCATCCAGCCCCGCCGTCACAGCCTCGAAAAACGCACGCGCTTCGGGCGTGAGATAGGCGTCGATATCGGGTGCCGAATCCGCCACCGGCCGATCGCGCGGATCCTTCGAATCCAGGATGCGCAGCGGGTTCTTCTCCAGCCGCGCCAGGCTGTCCTCGCTCAGCACATCCCGATGCGCCTCGAAATGCGCGACCAACGCCGCGCGCCACGCATCGCGCGTCTCGGCATCGCCCAGCGTATTGAGCTGCAGCGTCACGCCCTCGGCGATACCCAGTTCTTGCAGCAACTGGTCCGCCAGCACGAGCAGTTCGACATCCGCCGCTGGTTCCGCCGCGCCGATCACCTCGGCATCGATCTGGTGGAACTGCCGATACCGCCCCTTTTGCGGGCGTTCGTAGCGGAATACCGGACCGTGCGTCGCAATCTTCAGCGGCGCATATTGCTGCCAGCCCTCGGTCAGATAGGCGCGCGCGATGCCGGCGGTGAATTCGGGCCTGAGCGTCAGCGAATCGCCACCGCGATCCTCGAAGGTGTACATTTCCTTCGACACCACGTCGGTCGTCTCGCCGAGCGAGCGCGCGAACACCGCGGTCGATTCAAACACGGGCAGCTCAACGCGCTGGAAACAATAGAGTCGCCGCACCCGGTCAAAGGTGTCGACCACGCGCGCAAAGCGCCGCTGATCGTCGCCGAAGATGTCCTGCGTGCCGCGAATGCGTTTGGGGGTTTCGATGCGTGCCATAAAGGCTCGCTCTCTAAGCGAGCCGCGCACCAAGCGCCAGATGCTTGTGCATAACGGCCATGACAGCGCTTGACAGGGCCTTCGCTGCATCGCAGCATTGTCGCAACGGGAACGGCCACAGTTCCCTTTTCAGCATCCGCAGGACTCCACCCGGCTCGTTTCGGAAAGGTAGCTATGCGTCCGTTTGCTTCCCAAAGTCCCGCCGCTTTCGCGTCCCACACCGTCCCCTTCTCCGCATGAGCTTGCTGATCGCATGGGGGCCCGCGATCATTGCCCTGCTCGCCGCTGGTCTGTTTGCCGGTTTTGCCGCCGGATTGTTCGGCATCGGGGGCGGATTCGTCGTCGTACCGGCGATGATCGCGCTGTTGCCGCTGCTCGGCGGTAGCCACGCCGAATATACCCATGTCGCGATCGGCACGTCCTTCGCCACGATCGTCATTACCGCGCTGCGCTCGACGCTATCGCACGCCAAACGCGGAGCGGTCGATTTCGAGATCCTGAAAAGCTGGGCCCCGTGGATTATCGGCGGGGTCGGCATCGGCGTGATGCTCGCGCGCGTGCTGACTGGCCAAGCGCTCTCGATCATCTTTGCGGTCGGCATCACGCTGATGTCGATCAACTTCCTCGTGCCCAAGCTCGCGCGCCGTCAGGTCAGCGATACGATGCCGACTGGCGTGGTGCGCGCGGGCATCGCCGGAAGCCTTGGCATCTTTTCCTCATTGCTCGGCATTGGCGGCGGCACGGTCGCGGTGATCGTGATGACGCTGTGCGGCCGCTCGATCCATAAGGCGATCGCGACGGCGGCGGGCTTCGGCTTCATCATCGCGGTGCCGGGCACAATCGGCTGGATGCTGATCGGCCTGGGCAAGCCCGGCCTTCCGATCGGGTCGATCGGCTATGTCAATTTCCTGGGGGCGGCGATCATCACGTCGATGTCGATCCTGACTGCGCCGCTTGGCGTCGCGTCGGCGCACGCTCTGCCGGCCGAACCGCTCAAGCGCGTGTTTGGCGTGTACTTGCTGTTCATCGCCGGGGTCATGTTCAACCGCGCGATGCATATGTGATTTGCGCTGGCTCAAAAGCGCGGTAGCACCGCGCCGATGACCCTGAACCTCGGCAAGAGAATCGCCCCGCCCCGCTTCATCCTGTTCACGATTCTGTTCGTGGCCGGGCTGTTCTTCGCCATTCCCGCCTTTGGCTGGGGGCGCGGCACAATGGGGGCGTTCGATGTCGCAGCGGCGGTGTTTCTGATCGCGATCTCGACCTTGCTGCGCAAGGGCAAGGCCGATCAGATGCGCAAGGCCGCCGCCGCGAATGACGCCAATCGCGCAGGGTTGCTGGTGCTGACCGGGCTGACCATGGTCGTCATCCTCACTTCGGTCGCCAAGGAAATGCAGGAGAAAGCCAATCTCGTCGCGACGGTGCTCGTCATCGTGACGCTGGTGCTGGCCTGGCTCTTCTCCAATTCGGTCTATGCGCTGCATTATGCGCATCTGTTCTATTCGGATTGCGACGGCGACGGCAAGGATGCCGGTGGCCTGGAGATCCCCAATTGCGCCGAACCGGATTATTGGGATTTTTTATATTTCAGCTTCACGCTCGGCATGACCTTCCAGACCTCCGACGTCGAAATTTCCTCGCGCCAGATCCGCCGCGTCACGCTCGGCCATTGCCTGGCGGCGTTCGTCTTCAACATTGGCGTGCTCGCCTTTACCATCAACGTGCTCGGCAGCAGCAGCACGTCCTAGGCTGGACGCCGACCGCATGAGCCGCTTAGATCACCGTCACAGCACTCCTTACACGAAAGAATCCCGAATGATCCGTCGTGCCGCGCTCACTACCCTGTTGCTCGCCACCACCGCCCCGGTGTTGGCGGAAAATTCCAAGCCGCAGCCAGTGCCCTATGTCGACACGATCCCACCAGCGCAGGACATTCGCTTCCCCGGCACGATCACGCTCGACATTGACGCGACCGATACGCGCCGCGGCATCTTCACGACGCGTGAAACGATCAGCGGCGTTTCGGCGGGTCATATGGTGCTGCTCTTCCCGAAATGGCTGCCCGGCAACCATTCGCCGACGGGCCAGCTCGACAAGCTTGCCGGGCTGCACATCCGCGCAGGCGGCAAGGAACTGGCGTGGACGCGCGACCCGGTCGATGTCTACGCCTTCCACATCGACGTGCCCGCCGGGGCCAAGGCGCTCGACATCGATCTGCAATTCCTCTCCGCCACCGCTGGGGACCAGGGGGCGGTGGTGATGTCGCCCAACATGCTGCGGCTGCAGTGGAATTCGATGAGCCTTTATCCGGCGGGCTATTTCACCCGGCAGATTCCGGTAAAGGCGACCGTGAAATATCCGGCAGGCTGGACCGCGTCGTCGGGCCTGCCATCGAAGGCGACCGGCTCGACCTACAGCTATGAGAAGACCAATTACGAAATCCTGGTCGACTCGCCCGTGCTCGCGGGGCGCTATTACAAGCAATGGCCGCTGAGCCCGCGCGTCAATCTCGACGTCTATGCCGACAATGCCGCCGAACTGGCAGCCACACCCGAACAGATCGATGCACATAAGAAACTCGTCGAGCAGGCGGTCAAGGTGTACGGTGCGCAGCATTACGACACCTATGAATTCCTGCTGTCGATCTCGGACGTGATGGGCGGCATCGGGCTGGAACATCACCGCTCATCCGAGGACGGGGTCAAACTCGGCTATTTCACCAAGTGGAAGGAAGGCCCCGGCCCGCGCAACCTGCTGCCGCACGAATATAATCATAGCTGGGACGGCAAGTTCCGCCGTGGTGCCGACCTGTGGACCCCCGATTACCGCACGCCGATGCGGGGCAGCCTGCTCTGGGTCTATGAAGGCCAGACGCAATTCTGGGGCTATGTCTTCCAGGCGCGCTCGGGCCTGGTGTCGAAGCAGGACACGCTTGACGGCTATGCTTCGATCCTCGCCAGCCTCGACAATCGCCCGGCGCGTAACTGGCGTGACCTGGTAGACACGACGAACGAGCCGACGATTTCGCAGCGCCGCCCGAAGGGCTGGGTCAGCTATCAGCGCTCGGAAGATTATTACAATGAGGGCTTGCTGGTGTGGATGGAGGTCGATTCGATCCTGCGCAAGCAGTCCGGCGGCACCAAGTCGATCGACGACTTCGCCACCAAATTCTTTGGCTTGAACGACGGCGACTATGGCGAGGTGACCTACACCTTCGACGATGTCGTTTCGACGCTCAACGCGATCCAGCCTTATGACTGGGCCACCCTGCTCAACACGCGCTTGACCGAAACGGGCGCACCAGCCCCGCTCAAGGGCTTTGAGGCCAATGGCTATAAGCTCGTCTATACCGACACCCCCTCGCTCGCGTTCAAGAATGCCGAGGCCACGCGCAAAAGCACCGATCTGACCTACTCGCTGGGCCTTACGCTCAACAAGGATGGCGGCATCACCGGCGTGGGCTGGGATACGCCCGCGTTCAAAGCTGGCGTGACGATCGGCAACACCGTCGTTGCGGTGAACGGCACCGTTTTCTCGGATACGGCGCTGAAGGCCGCCGTGACCGCAGCAAAGACCGGCACCGACCCGATCGTGCTGCTGATCAAGTCCAATGACAGCATCACCCCCGTCAGCATCGACTATCATGGCGGGCTGCGCTATCCGCACCTGGAGAAAATCGGCACCGGAGAGGGTGGCTTGGATCGGTTGCTGACAGCCCGCTAAGCGGCTGCACTACAGACCTGCATCAGTTTAAGGATTTAGCATGCGTATCGACATGATTCCGGTCGGCAAGAGCCCGCCCGATGACCTGAACGTGATCATCGAAGTGCCAACCGGCGGCGAGCCGGTAAAGTATGAGTTCGACAAGGCCAGCGGCGCGCTGTTCGTTGATCGCATCCTGCACACGCCGATGCGCTACCCGGCCAATTACGGCTTCGTGCCGCACACGCTGTCGCCCGATGGCGATCCGCTCGATGCGCTGGTCATCGCACGCTCGCCCTTCATTCCCGGTTGCGTCGTGCGCGCCCGACCAATCGCCGTGCTCAATCTCGAAGATGAAGCCGGCGGCGACGAGAAGCTCGTCTGCGTGCCGGTCGATTCGACCTTCCCTTATTATTCGAACGTCAACGAACGCGGCGACATGCCCGAGATCGTGTTCGAACAGATCGAACACTTCTTCACCCACTATAAGGATCTGGAGAAGAAGAAGTGGGTGCGCATCGGCACCTGGGGCGACCGCGACGAAGCGCGCCGCATCGTGACCGAGGCGATCGAACGCTACCACGCGGCCAAGACCGACAAGGTCTCCGCCTGAACGCATTCGGGCGGTGCGGTCGGGATTGTCTGAACCGCACCGCCCGATCGTGCTTCCAAGATCCTCAAGGCACAAGCGGGGCGGGGCCCCGTCGGCTGGTCGCTACCGCCCGATCGAGCTGTAGCTAAATCCGGCCTTTTCGACGTCGCCTGGCCGATAGACGTTTCGCAGGTCGACCATCACCGCACCGGCCATCGTTGCCGCCAACCGCTTCAGATCCAGCGCGCGGTAAATATCCCACTCGGTCACGATCACCACCGCGTCCGACCCTGCGGCGGCTTCATAGGCATCGTTGCAATACACCACATCAGGCATCATCGCCCTCGCAATCTCCATGCCTTCGGGATCATGCGCCCGCACGTTTGCCCCTGCATCGAGCAAGCTCTGGACGATCGCCAAGCTCGGCGCATCGCGCATGTCGTCGGTATTGGGTTTGAAAGTCAGGCCGAGTACGGCAACGGTCTTGCCCTTGGCCTCGCCCCCCAGCGCCGTAATGACTTTCCGTCCCATCGCACGCTTGCGCGTGTCGTTGACTTGCACGACGGCCTCGACAATCCGGACCGGCGTCTCGTAATCCTCCGCCGTCTTGAGCAGGGCAAGCGTATCCTTGGGGAAGCACGAGCCGCCATATCCAGGTCCTGCATGCAGGAATTTGGAGCCGATCCGATTATCAAGGCCGATGCCGCGCGCAACGTCCTGAACGTTTGCACCGACCGCCTCGCACAAGTCCGCGATCTCGTTGATGAAGGTGATCTTTGTCGCGAGAAACGCATTCGCTGCATATTTGATCAGCTCGGACGTGCGGCGCCCGGTGAACAGGATCGGGCTCTCGTTCAGATAGAGCGGACGATAGATATCGCGCATCACCTGTTGGGCACGCGCATCGTCGGTGCCGATGACGATACGATCGGGGCGTTTGAAGTCCCCAATCGCGGCCCCCTCGCGCAGGAATTCCGGATTGGACACGACCGCGATCGGAAAGTCGCCGGCCAGTTCGGTGAGAATTTCCTCGACCTTATCGCCCGTGCCGACAGGAACGGTCGACTTGGTCACCACCACCAGCGGACCATCGATCGCCGCAGCGATCTCCCGGGTGGCAGCGAAGACATAACTCAGATCGGCATGGCCATCGCCGCGCCGCGATGGGGTTCCAACCGCAATGAAGACGGCATCTGCGCCGGACACCGCCGCCTTAAGGTCGGTGGAAAACGTCAGACGTCCCGCAGCGACATTGGTCGCCACCAAAATGTCGAGGCCAGGTTCAAAGATCGGCATCTTGCCGGCTTCCAGCGCGGCGATCTTGTCGGCGTCTTTGTCGACGCAAATCACGTCATGGCCGAAATCGGAAAAGCACGCGCCGGAGACAAGGCCGACATAGCCCGAGCCAACCATCGTAATTCGCATGATGTCTCCCTAACCCATTGTGCATGCGACAGCGCGAATGGGACGTCGGTTGAGAACGATGCCCCGGCGGTGCCGTCATGGTGTCGCAACATCGCCGCCATGCGCTCGCATGCCGGGATTGTCGATATCACAAAAAAATGGGGAGGCCAGCTTACGCTGACCTCCCCACAATTTTTCGTCTTCAGGTAAAGGCTTAGTTGCCCGAACCCGGACCGTAGGTGACTTCGACGCGACGGTTCTGCACTTCGCGAACGCCATCGGCGGTCTGAACGCGAAGGTGAGCAGGATCTTCACCGAACGCTTCGGTCGAGATCACACCATCGGGGATCGAATGGGCGGTCATGTACGCACGAACCGCGTCGTTGCGGCGCTGCGACAGGGCCAAGTTGTACTTCGGCGTACCCGAGCGATCGGTGAAGCCGGCCAGCATGACCTTTGCGCTACCGCAGTTCTGATACTGTGCAACCGCACCGTCCAGGATTGCTGCTGCTTCAGGAGTAACGTCCGACTTGTCCCATTCGAAGAACACGATGAACGGACCGGGCGAGCACGGCACTGCAACCGGTGCGGGCGGCGGTGCGGGGGGCTCAGGAGCCGGAGCCGGAGCGGGTGCCGGAGCAGGCGGCGGCGGCGGAGCAGCAGGCTCACCGAAGTTGTAGGTCAGGCCACCCAGCAGGCTGTGCGTGCGGAACTTGCTCGCATACGAGCTGCCCGCAATGTCGACCAGCTTGACGTTGTCGGCGGTGAAGAAACGATACTTCAGCGAGACGTCAACGTTCTTCGAGATCGGGGCGCGGATGCCCGCGATGCCCTGATAGGCGAAGACCGTATCGCTGTCATTCAGGAAGCGCGAAGCGCCGAGCGAAACGCCTTCCTTGACGCGTGCGACACCGACACCGCCGCCGACGAAGCCCTGGACCTCATCCGAATCACCGAAATCGAGCAGGCCGTTGACCATGAAGCTCAACGCCGAGCTACGACCACGAGCGCCGCCGTAGCTGCCGGCCGGGAAACCGCCCGGCGTCGTCACGGTGGAGCGATACCCGTTCACATCGGCGCTCTTGTAACCGACCTCGGTTTCGATACGGAACATGCCAAGGTCGTAACCGATGACGCCATCGACGTCATAGCCATAACGGTGGTCAGCGGTGCTGGCACCCTTGATCGAATTGATGTCGAACTTCACGTCCTCCACAATCATCGCGCCACCCTCGACGCCGACGTACCACGACTTATCGCGGGCGAGGGCAGGTGTGGCGACGATAGCAGTGGAGGCAAGCGCCATAGCAACGGCAAGCTTCCGCATAAAAAAACCCCTTCTTCTGGTTGTCACTCGGACAGCGCAAACTCCCTACCCAAAGGAATGTTTCCACGCAAGCGCACAAATAGATGCGACTGTGGCACAATAGCCACAAGGCCAAGCGGGAAACCGCCGAAAAAGCAGTGACCTTCACGCGGCGATGAGGCCATGCGACCGCAATGCAGCAAGGACGGCGGCGAACGCCGCACGTGCCTCAATGTCGATCATCGATCCACCCGTCGGAACCGAGATCGGCGGCTGCTGTTGCCCGACAACCCGGTGCCCTGACACGAACACGCCGGCCCCGGTAATTTCCCCCACGCGCCAATGCGATCCATCGAAACGGGCAAACGCGGAATCCGCCCTGCTCCAGGCGGTCATCCCGTCGCGGGCTGCAAGGAAGCGCCAGCCAGCACTGGTCCACCCGGCGATCGCGTTTCCACTGCCTGTCCACGCGCCCGTCGGTGCTGGACCGACGACCCAGCACGCGCCCAAATCCGGGCTGGCCGGAGGTGCCCCGAGCCCCACCGCCTCCACCACCGGTTGCACCGCAAAATCCAGCAAGGTCAGCGCCTCGTTGTGCGACACTTCCTTCTGCGCCTGCCCGACCTGAAGCAGAGGCAACCCCAAGCGCACGCTCATTTGGTCGTTCATTTCCGGTCCTTTCTCAATCCACCCAAGCGGGGATCATGCCGTTGAGGGCAGCCGACTCGCCGTGCGCGCCGACCTGACGCACCGCGAGCGACAGTCCGGCAATCCGGTCTGCTCGCTGCACCGTTAGCGCGGGTTCCGTGGTCTGAACCGCAATTGCGCGCCCGTCGGGGGAGACCAGCGCGACCCGATAAACCTCGCGCTCTTCGGCCAATGGCGCGTCGACTCCGTCGACCCAGCGCAAGCCCGCCCGGCTGCGACGAATCCATCGCACGGCGACATCGCCATTGCCCAGCTCGCACCAGGTCAGATGGATCGGCGAAAGCGGCAGAATCGATCGCCCCGTCAGGGCGACTGTCACGTCGACCGGACCGCCCACATCGCCGAGCCCCGATGCCAGGATCCGCACATCGGTTCCCAGCGTGGCTGTCGGCACGTCGAGCGTTGCGGCCGCGTCCGGTTCGAGCAACACGAAGCAATCGCCCGCACGCTGCGTCCCGATCGCGGCCTCGGTCGCGCGCCGCCCCCGGAGGAGGACCGCGAGATGCCACCGTGTCGCCGTGATTTGCGTCGCTTCGCCGAATTGTAGCAACTCATTCCCGACCAGGGCCAAATTGACCCCAGCATCAAGCGCACCAGCGTCTGCTCCCGCCAACGCCATAGCGGCATGAGCCAATTCAACCTCGATCACATTGGCGCGATCGACAATCGCCGCGCCTGCCACCCCAAGCGGTCCCACGATCTGCCCAAGGATTCCCGGCACAGCCGTAGCCCCCGCGGCCACCCACCGCGCGCCTCCATCGGTGCTGTACAGCAACGCCGCCCTGCGCCAGCCTGGCTGCGTCCCCGCCGCCACGATCGTTACGCGCGGAACCGAGAGGACGCTGTCCTCCGGCGGCGGCGCTTCGAATGCGGCAAGCAATGTTGTTCCGGTGGCGACGTCGGGCGCGGGCAGCACACGACCGGCGCTCGCCGAAACGGGCAAGGTTCCGGCGGCAAGGCGGACGCATTCCAGCGACAGCACCATATGCTCCAGCGCCCACCCCGTGACTCGCCAGACGCCCGCCACGCCCGTAATCGAGACGCACGCCCCGGGGGCTATGGTGAGCGAGTCCCAGCCGAGCGTGACCGTGCGCCGCTCCCGGGCAGCCTCGGCCCGGGCGAGCACCGCCTCGGCCATCGTCTTTGCGATGTCGGCGGCGATCACCGCCGGCATCTCGACCCGGTCTTCGCGGACCCCCGCGCCCGGTCGCCGCGCCTGCTGCACTCCGGTCTGATAATCGCGCGCCGGGTCGTAATGCGCCAGCGTCACGTGGCGCGGCACTGTCTCCAGCGCCGCCATCGCGCGACCGTGCTTGCCGCGTGCCGCCCCGTTTGCGACGGTTTCGCCATCTGCGATCGCATGGTCGGCGGCCACCCCAGCCCGCATCCGCAGGGCCCGCCCGTCCGGGGCAAACCACGCTCCTCCCGCGACCGCCAGCGTCTCGGCGACCGCGCGCACGCTATCGCCATTGGCCGCAAAACCCGTCACCGTCTGCGGGGCGGCGCTTCCATCGATCCTCCCGTCTGCCAATTCCTGGGCGATCGCGCCGACGCTGACCGGCGCGGCATCGGCAACCACCTCAAAGGTCAGCGAAGGAATGCGATTGCCGTAATCGGCCAGTTCGAAATGCTCGAACACCGCATAAGCAAGCCCGCGATGCGCAGGCGTCAGCCCCACCCCTTCCGCAGACGCGATCAGCGGATCGACCGCCTGGCCCTCCCCGCCCACATGCAGGCGAAAGCCGGTCGCGCTCTTGAAGTCCCCACCGGCACCGCGCAACAATTTGCCATCCGCCCAAATGCGCCCGACGCTCTGGATCGGCCGGCCCGACAGCGCCACCGCGAACGACGCCGAATAGCTGTAACTGGTCGTGCTCGGCTGTCCTTTGCCGCCGCCACTGCTGGTTCTGCTCTCGATCAGATCGGTCGACCAGATCACGCAACCACCCACGCGCATCGTCCCGAAGACGCGTTGCAGCGGCGTGCCATAGCTCGACGTCTGCAGGTGCAGTTCGCTCAGCCTGGGCCCGTCGCGCCCTTTGGGCTTGAACAGCACGTCGCGATCCAGGGCGTTGCCGATCACCGCGCCAATCGCGCTGCCGATAGGCCCGCCCACGATGCCGCCGACGGTCGAAAGAATCAGAGTCGCCATCGCTTACCCCTCCACCCGCCAGCATCCCAGTACCGGCCACGGCGGCACCCCCGGTCGCTCGACCACGCGCCGCAACATCGCGTCGGCATGGACAATCCCGCCAGGCACCAGCACCGCCAGATGAAATTGCCCCGGCCCAGTGAGGAACAGCGCCAGGTCGCCAGGCGCGGGAACGTCGCTGGCCACCAGCCCCGCCGCCGAGAACGCCGCCGCAAGCACCGCCGCATCGCCGCCGCGCAGCGCATAACCGCTTGGGATCTCGCCCTCGAAACCCGCGGCGCGCGCCGCCAGCCCAGCCAGCCCGACACAATCAAGCCCAAAAGCGGGATCACGCCCCTGCACCCGGAAGCGCGCGCCGATCGCGCCGCGCGCCGCCGCAACGGCGCGCTCGCCCGCGCTCATGCGCCGGGATAGCGCGTGAGCAGGTCGATCCCCGGCAGATACGGCTCGCCACGGAAATTCACCGCATTGGCAAAGCGTGCGGCGCAGGTCGCCAGGCTCTTGTCGCATCCCTCGATCAGTTCGACCCGGTCACCCGCCGCAACCGTCAGCGCGGGCGCGCTGCGCAGCGTCACCGTCGCCCCCGCCGATCGCGCAATCGCACTTTCGAGACCGCTATTTGCCCCGCCGATCCAGCGCAGCAGCCCCGCGCCATAGGCATTGTCGCTCGGCTCGACCGCATCCACCGTCACCACCTGCTCCACGATTCCCGTCACCCGCACCATCCGCCGTCGGCCCGCCATCGCCACGCGGCAGCGTGCGTCGCCCAGCTCGGCACGGCATTCGGGCGAGGTCGCCTCGACCACCGGTCGTTCCAACGCCGCGCTCGCCCCGCGCAATTCGGCGGTGAAGGCCCCACGATCAGTCTCCACCGCGCCAATCGTCCCTTCGCCCAGCGGCACCTGCGCCGCGTCCGCATCGGTCCAGTCGACCGCGAACAGGGCCACGCGCGCGCCATCCCAGCGTCCGGCCAGCAGATCCCCGTCGGTGATCGCCGCGCTGGTCAATGCTCCGGCAATGTCCATCGTATCGGCCTCGAGCCCGTCGTTGCGCTTGATCGCAGACGGCGTCATCCCCGGTGCCGCGCAATGCACCAGCCCGTTGATGACCAGGTCGCGATCATGGTCGGTCAGCCCGATCGTCACGCCATCGCGCCGCTCGATCCGCCAGCACAAGGCGATCGTGGTCAGCGTACCGTCGAGGAAGCTCATACCGCATCCTCGCGCACTTCGATCAGCGGCACCGATGCCGCCGTGCCCGCCAGAAAGGTTGCGCGATTGACGTTCAAGCGGTCCTCGGCGAACCGCACCGGTACATCGAATAGGAACCCCGCCGTCACCGCCACGCCTATGGCAGGCGCAACGTCCAGCTCGACATAGCCCCCCGCCACCAGCGAAAACGCCGCCGTCTCAACCCCGCCGACGCCCACGCGCACGCTTCCCACGACGGGCCGCGTGATCCGCCGCACGGCATCGCCATAGCGCTTGACCAAAGCAAAGCGCACCGTGACGCCGTCGCCGGTCCCCAACATTTGGTCGCGCGCGCCCGGTGTCGTCGTCCCCGAACTGCCATCGAACGGGTCGCGCAGGCGGAAACCCCGAGCCGGTCCCATGCGCGCGCGAAAGAACGTCAGCAGCGTCGCGATATCGGCTTCGGAGCGCAACCCCGGCCCGACATCATAGCGCGTGCGCGCCTCCGCCCAGCTTGCATTGCGCGCCTCATGCCCGCCTGCGCTGGTCACGATCGCGGTCGAGAATTCCGGGCTGACCTCGGCCTCGCGCCCCAAAGCGAGCGGGAACAGCACATCGTCGAAAGCCTGCACCGCATCCTCCGCCTCTTGGAAATGAACGAACCCATCGCGCAGCACTTGCGGCAGCGCCCAGACAAAGGCGGCGGCGGCCCCGCGTGCCTGCGCCGCCAGCGCCGCCGCCTCGATCTCGCGCCACTGCGCCGTCTGATCGGGTCGCAGTACGAAGCCCGAAAAATAGTGCGTATCCGCGACCGCATAGCCAACCCGCGCGGTGGCGGCGTCAACCGCCCGCGCCGTCCCCGCGACATTGCCCGCCACCACGAAATCATAGTCTTCGAGCTGCAGCACGTCGAAGGCGGGATGCGCCCAGCCGACCGGCACATTGGCGCGCTGTACCTCGGGCGCATCGCCCGCCAGCACCGTCGGCAAATAGACCAGCACATGCGTCTCGACCGTCGGCGCAACCGCCCGCACCGCCGCGACCAGCGCCGCCGTCGACGCCGCCAGCACCGCCCCCGCCGCATCGAGCAATGCCCGCTGCGATGCCGTGGTGACGGTATGAACGCTGGCGATCTCGATCGGATTTCCACCCAGCGCACGCTTTGCCGCATCATCATACAGGCAAGGGCGGCCATCGGGCGTTACCCACCACCACGGCTCGCCCACCTGAAATTTGGGCGCAAGTCCTGCCGCCACCGCAATCCCGATCATCGCCACCGCGACCGCGCGCAAATAGCCCATCGCCCCCTCATGCGCGGGCGACAGCAAGGTCGAAGGCGGCGCCCACCCGGTCAGCGCCGGGCTGCCATCCCACGCCCGCTGCTTCCAGTCACCCCAGCAATGCGCGTCGAACAGCTCGTAGCTGAGCGACCAGATCACGTCATAGCCGAGCGCCTTCGCGCGCTCGGCAAAGTCGCGCTGCCACGCCGCCGCCGCCACATTCAGCGCGCCCCCCGCCAGGCTCGCATAAAAGCCGCCCGAATTGGCTTCGAGCCGCAGATAATGGCTCATCCCGAGATAATGGACGATGCTGCCGCGATAGCCGAGCAACAGCGCGTTGCGCAGTAAGCGCGCAGGCGTCAGGTGGTAGCTGTCGTCATAGCCGCTCGCGATCTGAAGCCCGTGCTCGGGCACCACCACATCGCCAATCGCCAGTACCGCCCCCGGCCCGTCGCACACGATCTGCGTCAGTTCGACCCACGCCTCGACTGGGGCCGCCAGCGGCGCACTCCCGCCATCGAAGCCGGGCGGCACCAGCGACACGAACATCCGGTCGACATCGCCCGCCCACACCGGGTCAGCCTCATCCGGCAGCACAAACCCGCCAGACAGGTTGGCAAAGTCGAGCGATACCGTCGCATCGGCGGGCGAGCCGGTCGCATAATTCCACAGTCGCACATACCAGGCGCGCGCCGCACCACTGGCATCGCGCCCCTCGATCGTCAGCACTGGGCCATTGACCGCATCGAGCGGCAACACCCCCGCCGAGCGCCACCGAAACCCGAGCCGACACCCGCGAAAATCGCGCGCCGTCTCATAGCGCAGCAGCGGATGATCGAAGCGATCCTCCGCCTCCCAGATCAGCCCCGCCAGATCGCCCGAGGTATAGAACACCGCATCGACGCGCAGCGCATCCGCCGCGCTGCTCGTGACCGCCGCCATCATCGGCCGCGGAAAATTGACCGTCCAAAAGCGCGGATCGAACCGCGACACGACGCCCTCCACCTGAACCGTGCGCTCAGCAGCCAACCAGAAAGCCATGCTTCTCCCTCTCCCCTTCAGGGGAGAGGGCCGGGGAGAGGGGCAGTCCCAAGAACCGCCGCTCCAATCCGCTCTCCCAAAATCGCCACCGCCAAAGCAGCCCCTCACTCCATCAAAGCCGCCCGCACCGCCCGCGCCACCTGTCGGCTCGACGCCGCCAGCGCTTGCGGCGCATCGCTCCCGCCCTGCACCGTGATCGCCACGCGCACCTCGCGCGCGCCGCCACCGCCCGCCGCAACCACGCTCCCACTGGTGGTCGGCACGAACAGCTCGGGGCCCCGCTCCCCAACCAGATAGGGCCGCGCCGGCGACACCGGCCCACCCGTCGCCCGCCCCGGCGCGCCGACCAGGCTCCCCAGCGTCGCCAGTAACCCGCCAGCCCCCGAAGATCCGCTCGACCCACCACCGAAAATCTCGCTCAACCCGCTGCGCAGCGCCGAGGCCGCAATGTCCGACAGCACCGACAGCGCGACCTTGCGCAAATCCTCAAAGCCCAGGCTGCCGGTGCGCACCGCCTTGCCCAGCGCCGTCTCGATCGCGCGCCCGGCGCGATCCACCCCGCTGGTCAGCGGCCCGTCCAGACTCGCGCGCATCGCATCGACATCGCGCGCAAACCCCGCGGTATCGGCGCGCACGCCCACCACCAGCCGTTCGATTTCCTCATCCATCGGGAAAGGCCTCCTGCATCCGCGCGATCGTCGCGCTATCGGGCGGGGTGATCTCGCCCTCGCCGCCGCGCAGCACCGCCACCACCGCCGCCAATTCCGCCGGGGTCGCGTGCCAGAAGGTGTCGGGCGCCCAGCCCAGCACCACACCGGCAAAGCCCGCCAGCCGCGTCGCGGCGGGCGCGAACCGCTCCATCACCGCCCCGCCAGAATCTGCCCGAGCAGCACGCGCAGCACCGGCGTCGCGCGCGACAGCCCGCCCAGCACCACCGCCTCGCCCAATTGCGCGCGCGTCAGCCCCGCGGGTGCGTCGTGCAGGCAATGCCAGAACAAGCCGACCATCTCGCCCAGCGACAAGCCCCCCGCCGCCGCGCGCTCGACCAAGGCGAAGAGCGGCCCCAATTCGCCCTCGGCCGCGACCAAAGCGGCAAAGCTCGGCCGCAGCACGACCGTCGCGCCGCCGACGCGCAGCGCCGCCTCGCCCCGCTCGGGATTGGCCGCGCTCACGCCGACACCACCGGCCCGGAGCTCTCCAGGCTCAGCGTGTAGCTGCGCTCGCCATTATAATCCCCGGCATAATCGAGCTTGGTCACCAGGAAGCGCCCCGACAGCGTCTCGCCGCTTTCGAAGCTCAGCCGGTAATCGTCGATCGTGCCGGCCAGCGCATTGCCCTTGATCCGCGTCTCGGCGGCGGACCCGGTAAAGATCCCCGCCCCCGACACGCTGACCGATCGCACCCCCGC
>Ga0209482_1000807_pt1 | contig 24903 bp, 20 predicted proteins | sample CoawatmetaG10DNA_FD_187512 | JGI IMG/M metagenome (GOLD analysis project Ga0209482, IMG submission 187512) | Marine microbial communities from the West Antarctic Peninsula - Coastal water metaG104-DNA (SPAdes) (version 2) | ecosystem: Environmental > Aquatic > Marine > Coastal ...
GTGTGCAATACAAACATCACAGATGCCACACTTTTTAATCGTTTTCTCATCAAAATAGAAAAGTAACTGTTCACTTCTGCAACGTGTATTATTGGTTATGAAGTTTATAAAGTTTGTTGTTTTTTCTTTCTTTAAAGATAAAAATTGTTTTATTTCTCTCGAAAATCGATTAACCGTTTTGTCATCTTCTCGAGGAACTAAAAAGCTTAAAGATAGGTCGCTGTTCACTTGTGTGTATTCCACTAAGTTTTGCGCTTCTAATATTTTTAAATTTCGAATAACTTGTGCAGCAGTAATGCCCACTTTTTTTGCAATAAAAAATTCATCTATTTTTATTTCATTTTCAAAAAGACCTCCATAGGTTCTTAAAAGAATGTTCACAAAGTTTTTTAGAGCACTGTTATTTTTTGAGAAATGCAAGATGGAGTAGGGGCTTCCTGTAACAATTAAAGTAGCTTTTTTATTGAAACTATTTTCTAAGGCTACAATGCCATAGTTGGCTAATAACTTAAGGATAACATCTGTTTTTAGTTGATGAAAATGATATTTTTCACAAAATTCAAAAAAATTAAAGGAGAAGACTTCGTCTAAGAGTTCCCCATTTGCAATTCTAAAGTATTGATACAGTTTTCTATGAACTTCTTTAATTTCCAGAAGCGTGGGAATGGAATTTATGGCGCGTTGTTTTTGAAGAAAAAGGTCATTTTCATTGTAGAACAAGACGGCAAAAGACTTTTTTTCATTTCTACCTGCTCTGCCTGCTTCCTGCACATAGTTTTCGATACTCGTAGGAAGGTTGTAGTGAATGACTAAACCAACATTAGGTTTGTCAATTCCCATTCCAAAAGCATTTGTAGCTACAATGATCGGTTTCGTTTCAGACATCCAATCCTCAAAGGCTGTTTGTTTCTCAAGTACAGATAAGCCAGCATGATAAAAGGTGCTTTTAAAGTTATTTGCATTTAAAAAATTAGCAATTTCCGCAGTTTTTTTTCTTGAATTTACGTATACAATAGCGGGGACTTTGGTCTTGGTGAAAATTTCAATTAATCGATTTAGTTTGTCTTCAATTTTAAAAACTTGATATGCTAAATTTTCCCTAAAAAAAGACTTTTGGAACAACACAGGGTTAGACATTGCAAGATTTCTTGAAATATCTTCGAGCACTCTTTTGTTAGCGGTAGCCGTTAAGGCAATAAAATTAACAGTGGGTAGTGTTTCTTTTAAAATTTGAATTGTACGATAGGAAGGCCTAAAATCGTGCCCCCATTCGGAGATGCAATGCGCCTCATCTATTGCAACCAAGCATACATTTAACTCTTTTATTTTTTGTTGGATTAAAGGTGCCTGTAAGCGCTCCGGAGAGAGGTACAGGAACTTCACTTTTCCAAATTTAACTTGATCGAATAAAGTTATAATGTCATTTTGATTACTTCCAGAAGGAATGGTAAGTGCCTTTATATTCCTTTTTTTAAGATTTTTGACTTGATCTTGCATTAAGGCAATCAATGGGGAGATGACAATACAGACGCCCTCTTTTAGTAAAGTGGGGATTTGAAAACAGATAGATTTTCCGCCTCCAGTGGGCAGCAAAGCAATGGTGTCTTTGCTTTCTAAGACGCTTGAAATAATTTCTTTTTGTGGATTTCTAAACTGAGTGAATCCCCAATATTGTTCTAATATTTTTTCAGGAGAATCTATCATTCTTGAGAAATAGCGTTGAGAATAAAAGTTGTGCGTTCCGCAACAGAACCAAAAGGAACTTGAACCAAAAGGTAGCCTAATTCCGAATAGGTTGCTACTAAATATGCATCGATTTTTACCGCTTCCTCAAAAGATTCATAGCGCTCGTTATCGGTTGTGTGAATTTCTTTCCAGGGCGCAAAATGGAAAATTTTAGTATATTTATACATCTTGCTTTTTTGAACAAAGTAGCGTGGATATTTTGTCTTTACGTAGTCTAAGTAAGCATGGATGTCTGGAATGCCTCGGTCGAAGAAAACAATCTTGGTTTGCAGAGCTGCGGCACTTTTGTATTGCTTTTCTCTACCTTCAAGCAGCATTTCACTAAATAATAAAGGCTCTGTTAAAAAAAGTTGTTCTATTCCTTCCGCTTTTGCTTTCAGAATAACCGCACGCGATACTTCTGTCATACAGCAATAACCTTCTTTTACAAGTTCATTAATAATCGTTGTTTTTCCGGTTCCGGGTCCCCCAATAAGAACAATTTTTTGTTGCATCTCACAAAAATAATTGATTCTCTGTATAAAACTAATTTTTAATGTAGTTTTGTTTCTCAATTTTCACAAATAGTTTAGAAAAATTTTAACAGTTTTTATGAGTAATAAAGCCGATTTTTACGATAAATTAAAAATTCAGTTAGCTGATACCACAGATTTTCCTGCAGATTACCTCTATAAATTTATTGTACCAACAACTGAAAACCAAGTGGCAGAAGTTGAAAGCATTTTCAATAATTTAGGTGCAGTAATCACCAAGAAAAAGTCAAAAACGGGTAAATATGTTAGTGTATCAATACTCGTAAATTTAAAAAGTGCAAACGAGGTAATCGTTTATTACAAAAAAGCGGCAGTCATAAAAGAAATTATATCCTTGTAAAGCAAACTGTATCATTAAAGAAGAAACTGTATCATTAAAGAAGAAATTGTATTACTAAAAAAAAGTGTTATGAAGAGAAGAGTTGTATCAATATGTATGTTACTAGTGGCCTTAGGTGTCTCCTCACAAAATAAAAAAACCTTAGTTACCATTAACAAGGAAGTAACAACGGTGGCGGACTTTAAGCGTATTTATGAAAAAAATTTAGATGCCATAGACAGTGAGGAAGCAAAAAGCGTGGAAAATAACTTAACGCTTTATATCAATTATAAGTTAAAAGTAGCGCAAGCATATCAGTTAAAATTTGACACATTACCTTCTTATAAAAAGGAGATAGCGATGTATAGAGAGCAGTTAATGGCGCCCTATTTGCAAGACACTACGTTTATCGCAGATTTGGTGAAAGAAATTTATTTCAGAACAAAAAACGAGGTCAAAGCGAAACATATATTAGTCAGAGCTCCAAAGGACGCAGCTCCCAAAGACACGCTAATTGCCTATACTAATATTGCAGCCATTCGCGATAGAATTTTAAATGGAGAAGATTTTGAAAAAGTTGCAGCGGAGACATCAGAAGATAAATCGGCGCGAGATGATCCAAGGTCTGGTAGAAAAGGGAACAATGGAAATTTGGGGTATTTTAATGCCTTTAAAATGGTTTCTTCTTTTGAAGATGCCGCATACAGAACAAAAGTTGGTGCTGTATCAAAGCCTTTTAGAACTCAATTTGGATATCATATTTTAAAAGTAGATGCGCTCAGAGCTTCCAAAGGAGCTCTTGAAGTGGCACATATTTTAATTACGGATACGACTGCAGTAGGAAAATCTAAGATCGATGAGGTGTATACTAAAATTCAAGAAAATGAAGCTTTTGAGAAGTTAGCAGCTACCTACTCGCAGGATGGAGGTTCGAAGTTGAAGGGTGGAAAATTAAATAAATTTGGTACGGGAAGAATGGTGAAGCCGTTCGAAGATGCTGCGTTTTCATTACAAAAGGAAGGTGCTGTTTCAAAACCTTTTAGAACTCGTTTTGGATGGCATATTGTCAAGCTTTTAGCAAAGCACCCCGTAAAACCCTTTCTTGAGCTGCGCGAAGAGCTTACAGATAAAATAAAAAGAAGTCCGAGAATGCAAATGTCGGAAACAGCAGTCGTAAATAAATTAAAAGCAGCCTATGCAATCATAGACAATGAAGTAGCAAAGGATATTTTAGAAGATCTAAATATTAGATCACTTCCAAAGGATTCTTTGCAGAAGGTTCTCTTTAGTATTAACGGCACTGATATAAAGCAGGAAGCCTTTGTTTCCTATGTGCAGAATAAAAAAAATAAGCCTACTTACATGTTGTTTGACAATTTCAAAAACGAACAAATTCTTGCGTATTATAAGGAGAATTTAGTGTACACAGAACCAGCATATGCACACACACTAAAAGAATATGAAGACGGGTTGTTATTATTTGAATTGATGCAAGAAAAAATATGGAATGTGTCCTCAAAAGATACTTTGGCATTGAAAACTTACTTTGCAGAGAATAGAGGGAAGTACAAAGCGGAAACCTTGAAAGATATAAAAGGGGAAGTGATGAATGACTACCAAATTTTTTTAGAGAAGAATTGGATTTCTGAGTTGCGAGGAAAGAGTGACGTTAAGATTCGAAAAAAACAATTAAAAAGATTAATCAAGTTTTACGGAAATAGATAATGAGAGGATTGTTTTTCTTTTTTGTAGTAGCCCTTTTCACTTCTTGTGATTATTTTAAAGTGCAAGAAAAAGAAGACCGTGTCTCTAATATTGTTGCCATTGTTAATACGGAAAAGCTGTTCAAGAAAGATTTAAAATACGTTTTACCAAAAAATATTTCCTCAAAAGATAGCACGATTTTAATTAAGAGTTTCGTTCAGAATTGGGCTATAAAAAAACTATTGCTGAAAGCAGCCATAAACAACAACTCATCAGAATCTTTAAAAAATATTAATCAACTTGTTCAGGATTATAAAGAAAGCTTACTGATAAATAATTATAAAGAAGAGCTGATAAAACAGCAGCTTGATACGGTAATAGCGGAGGAGGAGATAGCGCAGTTTTATTATGCAAATAACGAGAACTTTAAATTGAATGAGGTTTTAGTCAAATCTAAATATGTATACTTCAATCAATCAAAGAGTGTTGAAAAAGAGATTATTTCCTTGTTTAAATCAGATGCAATAGAAGCTGCAGAAGCTTTAGAAAGACAGCAACTAAGTTTTAAGATGTTTCAATTAAACGACTCTGTTTGGTTAGAATTGGATCAGATCCTATTAAAATTACCTTTTTCTAAAGAAAATCTGTTAAAAAAATCAAAATTCATTCAAAAACAAGATTCATTAGGTCTATATTTGGTGGCAATAAAAGAGGTTTTAAATAGAAATGACATTGCGCCTTTAAGCTACGTAATGCCAACGATTAAAGAAATGATTTTACACAAACGTAAAATCGAATTAATAAGAGAGATTGAAAAAATAATAGTAAAAGATGCCACAAAAAAAAATAATTTCAAAGTATACTAAAACCCTTTTAATCGCTGTTTTTTTCATAGCGACGACCCTTCAGGTACACGCCCAGAAAATTAAAATTGACGGCGTTGCTGTTGTAATCGGTAAAAACATCGTCTTAGATTCAGACATTGCAAAGTTCAAGCAGGAGATAGAGCTTAGGAGTGAGGGGAAGATTACCATTACAGACTGTGAAATGCTAGAAGAGTTAATGCAGCAAAAGTTGCTTTCTCATCATGCGGTGATTGATAGTGTTACCGTTTCAGATGCAGAGGTAAATAGTAAAGTTGATCGAAGTATTCAATTTTTCACGCAAGAATACGGTTCTTTGGAAAAGGTTGTTTCGGCTTATGGCTTTAACGATTTAGAAGACCTAAAAGGGGAATTGTACAACGTACAAAAAGACAATATTTTAGTAGAAAAAGAACAGTTAAAAATTACTGAAAAGGTAGATGTTACTCCGGAAGAAGTGCGGTTGTATTTTAACGGTTTAAAAGAGAATGGTGAGCTGCCAGAATTTACTGCAGAAATCGAGCTTGCCCAAATTGTTTTAAATTCTGTTCCTACAGAAGCGGAAGAGGCAAGAGTATTGCAAGAATTGACACAAATTAGAAAAGAAGTAATAGACGGTGCTAGTTTTAGAATGAAGGCAATTATTAATTCTAAAGATCCAGGAGTTACAAGAGATGACGGCTTAATGGAGGTTACTAAGGAGTCTAATTTTATAAAAGAGTTCAAAGAAGTTTCTTTTTCATTAGAGAAAGATGAAATTTCGAAGCCATTTAAAACACTTTTTGGATATCACATTATCAAGTTGCATAAAATAAAAGGAAATACAAGGACGGTTTCTCATATTTTATTGCAGCCCGAGATTCCTGAAACAAGGTTGTCAGAGACACGATTGAAAGTAGAAGAAATAAAAAGAGATATCCAAGAAGGAAAAGTTACTTTTGAAGAGGCTGTTAAAAAATACTCAGATGACAAAGATTCTAAGAATAACGGAGGTGTTATTATCAACGGATACACAGGAGATACTAAATTTGATTTGACAAGAATGGATCCTGCGATGTATGCTAGAGTGAATGATTTAGATAAGGGAGAATATACAGATGTTTTTTACGATGAAGCAAGAGGAGGAGAGAAAATGTATAAATTCATTTTAATGAGAGATCGCACAGATACGCACATAGCAGATTTGATAGAAGACTATGTAAAGGTACAATCACTGGCACTAAAGAAGAAGAAAGAAGAGACGATCGAGAAGTGGTCTAAAGATAAAATTAAAGACACCTATATTAAATTAGGGGAAGATTACAAAACGTGTTCTTTTGATAAAAATTGGAAAAAGATAACAAGGAACTAATGTCAGATACCAAAGCGGTTCAAGATTTAGTAGTTGCATATGAAACTCTAAAAGGAGAGATAGGAAAAGTGATAATCGGTCAGAAAGAGGCGGTTAAGTTCACGTTATTATCTATTTTTTGCGGGGGGCACTCCCTATTAATTGGAGTTCCAGGTTTGGCAAAAACCTTGCTGGTAAATACGGTTTCAGAGGCATTAGGTTTGGATTTTAAAAGAATTCAATTTACACCGGATTTAATGCCATCAGATATTTTAGGGAGTGAGATTTTAGATGAAAACAGACAGTTTAAATTTATTAAAGGCCCCTTGTTTTCCAATATTATTTTAGCAGACGAAATAAACAGGACCCCTCCAAAAACACAAGCGGCTTTGTTAGAGGCCATGCAAGAGCGTTCTGTAACCGTATCAGGAAATCATTACAAATTAGATTTGCCGTTTTTTGTTTTAGCAACTCAAAATCCAATTGAGCAAGAGGGCACCTACCCATTGCCAGAGGCCCAGCTAGATCGTTTCATGTTTTCTATTAATTTAGCCTACCCAACTTTTGAAGAAGAGGTTCAGGTAGTCAAAACCACAACATCAGTAATAAATCAGCAGGTAGACTCCGTTTTTTCGGCTCAAGAGATTCTTGACATTCAACAATTAATTAGAAAAATTCCCATCGCAGATAATGTTATTGAATATGCTGTCCGATTGGTGGGTAAAACAAGACCAAAGTCAGATACTGCTCCCGAAATAGTTCAAAAGTATTTAGATTGGGGCGCAGGTCCAAGAGCATCTCAGAGCCTTATTTTAGGGGCGAAGGCGCACGCAGCCATTCACGGCAAGTATTCACCAGACATCGAAGATGTAAGGGCGGTAGCGCTTCCTATTTTAGCACACAGGGTTGTAAAGAATTACAAAGCGGAAGCAGAAGATATCTCAATTGCAGCTATTGTAAATTCTTTGCTATAAGTAATGGCCTTTGTTTGTCAAGAGTAGCGTCTTAATCTTCGGTAGGGCTATTTTCAAAGAAACTAAATACATTACCTCCATAGCGTTTGTCATAGATGTGTTTTTCATGCGTAGACAAATCTGTATGTTTGGAATGTTCTACAATGAGTACTCCGTCTTCTTTTAAAAGCCCTCTTTCAAAAACAAGGTCTACGATTTTCACAAACTGTGTTTCCTCAAAATCATAAGGAGGGTCCGCGAATATGACATCGGCTTTTAAATTTGTTTTTTCTAAGAATTTGTACACGTCACTTTTGAAAGTAGAAATATCTAAGTCCAGCTGTTGCGATGTTTCATTGATATATTTAATACATCCAAAATGTGCATCTACGGCATAGATCGTTTTGGTTCCTCTAGAGGCAAACTCATAGCTGATGTTTCCTGTGCCTGAAAATAAATCGATAACGGAGATGCCATCAAAGAAATAAGTATTGTTTAAAATATTAAACAAAGATTCTTTAGCCATATCTGTGGTAGGTCGCACCGGTAGATTTTTGGGAGCAGATAAACGTCTTGATTTTAATTTTCCAGAGATAATTCTCATGAGCCTAGTAGTATAAAGTTAGCGTGTGAAGGTATTTTAAATGCACTAAAAATAGAATTAGTACTTTCTAAAAAATACACATTTTTTATGTATTGATAGCTGCTTTTGTAAAGCGCGGTCTCCAATGTAATTTTCCCTGTAAAATATAAAGGAAACTCCAGAACATCTAATTGTAGCTGTTCTGCTACAAATAAGAGGTAATACACAAAGTCTTCCTTAGAAGTGTAAGAGAAGGTATTGCAAAGTAATAGTTGGTCACTTTCTAGCACTACAATATCTAAGGTAGATTTAGAGACATTTACATACATGGTCTTGGCGGTGCTCTTATTTCTTTTTAAGAGTTTTTCAATTAAAACCGTATGGTGATGCTTGTATTCAAAAGCTCCAAAATTTTGGAACAAGTAGTTGTTGATATTCACGTAAGGAATATAAATATTTTTGGAATCTAAGGATTCTAACGTATCAAAAGTTATAAAATCTGTACTGAACGTTTTGACATTAAAGTCCAAATAAGAAGCCAGCTTGTTCTTATTAAAAAAGCGATTTGGTACTAAAGCAGCAAGGCTGTTTTGGTGAATTACGGTAATGCTTATAAAGTCACTTTGTAACTGAATATCAGTTTTGAAAATTTCCTCAATTTTTAATAAAAGGTTTTCTGGAGTTGTTTTTGCGGTTTCAAAGTCGTGCTCACAGAAATATACATCTTTTTTAGATGCAGTATTATAAATAGAAAAAGAAAATCCATCCAAATTAAATTGAATGGATAATTTATTTTCCTTTATGGTATTCAAAGAAAGATTATTGTTCTTTTTGTTCACTTTTCTTATCGTATGAAGGTGGCCAGTTTCCGGCAGTAGTTACTTCTTCTAAAGAACCTACAGAAACAAATTCTCCTTTTATTTGATCGGAATCAAGCTGTTCTACTTCTTGCTTTACAAGAGATTCATTCATTCCTTCTAAAAGTGCATTTTTAGGAGTTTTCGCCATGAAAGTTGGAACCAATAAGCCTTGTACTTTCTCTACAGTGCCTACTTCAAGATCAAATTCTGTATCTTCAATTCCAGGTACTTTAAACATATTTTTATAATCTCTATTTACAAAGTATTTTAATACCGCTTCATATCCAATGGTATCGATTACTTTAACTTCTATTTCATCCGTAATTCCACCCCCTCTATTCACTGTTTCTACAATGGTATTGGTAACGGTTAGCGCCAAAGAAGAAGAGTCAATAAATTTGATTAATAAATCTTTGTCTGCAGTATACTCAGCATTTGCTTCGTAATACTTTACTTCTGCATCTCTAATAATTTTCAAATTACGCACTACTTTCGAATATCTTTTAACTTTATCTTTATTAAAGTTGATAGGCTGCATAATGCCATTATAGATTTTAATCCCTAAAAATATTGCTAAGACAAGCAAGCCAACAGAGGCAATCCATCTAAACTTTAAAGGTAAATATTTTACTATTACAATAGCGATAAGCACTGCTACTAATACTGCAGCTAAAATCAATCCTAATAATCCCATTTTTGATGTTTTTTTTTGAGGTATGTCGCAAATCTACAATTTTTTTTTAATGATAAAAACTTTTATTTACAAATCGGCGTATCTTTGATACTTTAATCAATTTATGATAGACAAACCCCTAGATTTTAATCTGGAATTACTCAAGAAATTCCCACATGAACCTACAGTAAAACAGGGCAAACTTTTAGCACTACTAAGTGCTTTTATTTTTAATACGGATAAGGATGCTTTGTTTTTATTAAAAGGATATGCAGGAACGGGGAAAACAACTACAATTGGTACTTTTGTTAATTCTTTGGGGGCTGCAGGTAGAAAATCGGTTTTATTAGCACCCACAGGAAGAGCTGCAAAAGTAATTGCGCTTTATGCAAAAAAGCCAGCATTTACGATTCATAAAAAAATATATTTTCCTAAAAAGCAGTCGAATGGTGCTATTACTTTTGTCCTGCAACCCAACAAGCACACCAATACTATTTTTATTGTAGATGAAGCTTCTATGATTCCAGATGGCAAACAAAATCAGCAATTGTTTGATGCAAGTTCTTTATTAGACGATTTACTCTCGTATGTGTATGCAGGTGTAAACTGTAAGTTGATCTTTATAGGAGATACTGCGCAGTTGCCGCCCGTAAAATTAGAGGTTTCTCCGGCATTAGAGGAAGATACGCTGACTTATGACTATCATAAAACGGTTACGGGAATTGAGTTGGATGAGGTGATGCGGCAGCATGAAGATTCAGGCATTTTGGCAAATGCAACAGCATTGCGGTTCTTATTAAAAAAGGAGGGGGATCGTTTTCAATTCGACATTGATTTTACAGATATTGTGCGCTTAGAAGATGGGTATGATATTGAAGATGCCATTGTAACTGCCTATGAAAGCAATGGAGTTGAAGATACCGCTTTTATAGTGCGCTCTAACAAACGGGCAAATGAATACAACCAACAAATAAGGTATAATATCAGGGGACAGGAGAATGAGATTTCTGCGGGCGATTATATTATGATTGTGAAGAATAATTACTTCTGGCTTCCGGAGACCTCTACCGCAGGATTTATTGCCAATGGAGATATTTGTGAGGTATTAAAAATATTTTCTATCAAAGAATTGTATGGATTTAAATTTGCAGAGGTTGAAATTAGAATGATTGATTATCCCGAGATGCATCCTTTTGAAACGGTCTTGTTATTAGACACGTTAACCAGTGAGAGTCCTTCTTTGACCTATGAAGAATCAAACAAACTCTATCAGGCTGTAAAGGAAGATTATATGCACGAAAAATCAAAATACAAACAATTTATGGCCATTAAGAAGAATGTCTATTTTAATGCATTGCAGGTAAAGTTTTCATACGCTATGACTTGTCATAAAGCCCAAGGAGGTCAGTGGAAAACTGTTTTTATAGAGCAACCTTATTTGCCAGATGGTGTTTCTAAGGCTTATTTTAGATGGTTGTATACTGCCATTACCAGGGCACAAGAAAAGCTATATTTGATAGGCTTTAAAGATGATTTCTTTTTAGATGCGTAGCAACAAGCACTTGGAAGAAATTAATTTAGCACAGGCGGTATGGCTAGTTTAGAGCAAATAGAAATTCTTTCCATTGCTCCTTGGGATTTTTCTTAGTTAGCCGCCGGAAACTCTTCGGACACCAATATTTTTTGGAGCTCAAAGTCTAATATCAGGAGTGGTTCAATATCATTTTGAAGGTAAGGTGGACCATTTCGCGTTTTGGAACCGCTCATTCAGCGCAGCTGAAAATTCAAATCTTAACAAGAATACGCTAACTACAGATAAATTAAAGTTATTTAACAGTTGTAGCGTGTATCCAAACCCCGTAAATAAGGACTTAAAGATTCAGTTAGCTGCGGAGTCAAGCTTCATAAAATGCGAAGTTTATAATTTACTGGGACAAGTTGTTTTAGAAAGGTATTTACTGAAAATGGCCCCGTGGTAAATCGATTTATTAAAAAATAAATTAGGAAAGCTTGTTGTTTTATTTTAGGACATAACTCAATTGGATGCTACCATAGCTATGTCCATTGTCAAACCGCAACTCTTTAGATTTATTAGAGTTGTAATTATAAGTGTATCCTAGGTTAAACTGATTTGTAGTGCATTGAAATCCAATAGCGATATCAAAAATAAAGGGAACTAATTCCCTCGTTATTGGGCTGCTTGTATTTAAGAAGCTCCCTTGAAGTGTTGCATCATAGAAAGCATAGCGTATGCTAGGTTTGATGAAAATAAAAGATTCAATGGCTCTAAAATAGGAAGTGTTTTTGTTATTAATATTGGTTTGGTAAGCAATGGAATTTGCTAATGATTGCAGAGGTTTAAAACCAATTCTAGCCAAAAAACCAGAAGAGACACTTGTAAAAACAGTCCCAATTTTTGCAGCATTGATCCAAGAAAGATCAAAATGATTTGTTTGGTCTTTTACTAAGAACTTATTAAATTCAGTATTGATATTTACAGCGAGTGCATTTTTAATTTGATATCCCCATCCCTGGGCGCTTTTAAATCCATAGAGGTCATGAATAAGACCCTGTAATTCCTCAGAAAAAGCATAGGACCCGAGCACACCTAGCTGCAAACTTGTTTTAAAGCTGCTGTTGTTATTATAGACTCTGTGAGTTCCAAAGCTCCCAAATAAATAGCCTGCAAAAGGCCTGTCATGTTGGTACCTGTTTTTAATAACAACTTTGTGTGGCGTGAACATTTGGTGGCCAATAGACCATTCAAAGATTACTTTTTCGATGGCTTCTTTTTTTTCTTTCGAAAGGTAGGAAAAGGATAAAAACAACCCACTGGTATAATAGCGGTCATCGAATGTAGAGGTATACAAATCATTATCTGAAATAAAATGAAACTCTTTTGAAAATTTTTTTTGAGAAAAAATACCTAATGAATAGCAAAGAAATAGAAATAGCAACTTTTTTTTCATAGCTAACAAATATAAAATATCTCACTTAAATTCATGGTTTTTTAACTTTATTTAGAAAAAAAAGTAATATTTTTAAGTTTCGAAAAAAACACATGAGTACACGTAAAACATTTACAGCAGAAGATTTTCAGAATTTACAAACCAATAAAGAGCTGTTAGAACTTATTAAAGAGAAGAGCGATCTATTTAAAAAGGTGAATAAAACACTTTTATATACTGAAGAGTTGCGGCTTTTACAGATAGAGTTGGTAAAACTACAGCGTTGGATATCAAAAGAGAATAAGCGTGTTGTAGTCATTTTTGAAGGCAGAGATGCTGCAGGTAAAGGAGGGAATATTCGACGGTTTACGGAGCATTTGAATCCCAGGTCTAGTCGATTGGTGGCCTTAAACAAACCAACAGATATGGAAAAAGGACAATGGTATTTTCAGCGGTATATAAAGGAGTTGCCAAACCCAGGAGAAATCGTTTTCTTCGATAGAAGTTGGTACAATAGGGCCGTAGTAGAACCCGTGATGGATTTCTGTACACAGAAACAATACAAAGATTTTTTAGTTCAGGTGCCAGAGTTTGAGCATATGATGTATGAAGATGGTGTGATTATTATTAAGTTTTGGTTGTCAATCACGAAAGACGAACAATTAAAAAGATTTGAAGAACGCAAAGAAAATCCACTAAAGCGCTGGAAGTTTAGTCCAGTCGACAAAAAAGGACAAACTCTTTGGGACAAGTATACACAGTATAAAGCTGAAATGTTTTCTAAAACCCACACGGCATATAGCCCATGGATACTGATAAAAACGAACGATAAAGAGGTGGCGCGGTTAGAGGCGATTCGACATGTGATTTCTCAGTTTGATTATGAAGGGAAGGCGGCAGCAAAAACAATTTTAGCACCAGACCCAAACGTTGTCATGCGGTATTATAGGTCTAATAATAATAGTGATTAGTGGTATGGAAATAAAATTAACAGCACAAGAATTAAAGAAATTAACTACAAAAAAAGGGCTACTAGCGCTTTTGTCAAAAGCGCCCTTGAGTATCGAGAGGAGTTTAAGATATGTCGATTATCAGAAAAAATTAAAAAAGTTACAGGTAGAGCTTATCCGTTTACAAACATGGGGGATTGATAATAATGAACGTATAATTGTTGTTTTTCAAGGAAGGGATGCTGCGGGTAAAGGTGGGGCAATTAGAAGGTTGACAGAGCGTATTAATCCGCGTCACATGCGCATAGTGGCTTTAACAAAACCAACACAAGATGAGCAAACACAATGGTATTTTCAGCGGTATGTAGAGCAGTTTCCAAAAGCAGGTGAAATTGTTTTTTTTGATAGAAGTTGGTACAATCGTGCGGTTGTAGAACCTGTAAACGGTTTTTGTACGCCAAAAGAATATGATGTTTTTATGAATCAGGTAAATGATTTTGAAAATATGATTCTAGAGTCTGGAATTCACTTGGTAAAGATTTATATGTCGATCTCTAAGAAAGAACAAGCAAAGCGTTTTGCAGATATAAAAAGCAATCCTTTAAAACAATGGAAAATGACCAAGGTAGATGAAAGGGCACAGGTTTTATGGGAACAATATACCGAGTATAAAAATGCGATGTTTAAAAAAACCAATACAGACAAGTCTCCCTGGAAAGTGATTCGTGCCAATAGGAAAACCGAGGCGAGAGTAAATGTGATTAACCACGTTCTAAATAGCATTCCGTATGATAAAGATCTGGAAATCTAAGAAAGCATCGTTTGAACTTCTGTAAAAATAAAAAAGATTTCGGCAGCAATTTGTGCACTGGTTTTTTGATAGGCAGCTTCCTGTTCAGGACTGTCATCTGAAGCTTTTGGGTCTGCAAAAGGCAAGTGAAATCTTGCAAGCGCATTCGGAATAAAAGGACAGTTTTTGTCTGCATTGTTGCAGGTGGTAATAGCGATATAAGGCTCTATATTTAGTGCATCATCGAATCTTTTCGAGAAGCCAGAAATAGATTTTTCACTCCCTTGAAATGAAATTAGATAGTGCGGATTTTCGTGAGAAAAATCGGTTACTTTAAAATCAAATCCAACTTCCTGTAAGGTCTTTACAGTATTTCTATAAAAAGCAGTTACTTCGGTGCCCCCAGAAAACGCATGTATGTTGAGGTTGAAATATTGTGCTGCATAGTAGGCCCAAACTTGTCCTAATTGACTTCTTCTAGAGTTGTGTGTACAAATGAAGTTTAAATTGGCAACATTTTTTTTAAGATATGTGTTTGCAATGCCCTGAGAGATATCAAGCAGTATTTTTTTTCGAACTTCTGTTAATTCGATGCTTTTTGAAGCCAGTTTAAAGAAGTTTTCAGGAGAAGTAGTAGAAGTTTTGGACATATGCTTATTTTTGCGGTAAATGTAGTAGCTTTTATTTAAATAAGAATCAACACAATGTTAAGAAAGGGTTTAGAAATTGGAAATAAAGTAGCGGTTTTAGATGATGTATTAAAAGGCGAAGTTACGGCTATTTTAAAAGATTTGATTTCTATTAAAACTACCGATGGCATGATTTTTAATTTTAATGAAAAAGAGTTGGTTAAAATAGAAAGAGACCAACACGAGCTCAGTAAATATTCAGATATTAACAATGATTTTTTAAAAGAAAAAATCAGCCAGCCTAAGAAAAAAGGAAACCTCTTTAAAAAGCAAAATCAAGAGGTTGTTATGGAGGTAGATTTGCACATTAATAAATTAGTGAAGTCTACAAGAGGATTGGACAACTATGACATGCTGAACCTTCAGTTAGATACTGCAAAAAGAAAAGTGGAGTTTGCGATTCAGAAAAGAATTTCTAAAATTGTGTTTATCCATGGGGTAGGCGAAGGCGTCTTAAAATCTGAATTACAATCACTGTTGAATAAATACCCTGTAAAACACTACGATGCTTCCTACAAGCAGTATGGGTTGGGAGCAACAGAGGTATATGTTTTTCAAAACAAACCGGAATAGTGCCTTCTTATAGGCGCTAAATAAGAAGTATTGGTTTTCTGCTAGGGAGGATCTTTAGTCATGCTTAAAAAGGGACTTATATTTTTTGTTAATTTAGGAGTACTCTCTCCAAAAAAAATGTAATTTTATGCATATTTTATTCACATCAATATGTATCATTTTGGGGAATTAAAAATTTATTTTGAACTATGAATGCAATCTATTTAGACAACGCAGCAACCACTCAAATGTACCCCGAGGTGATAGAGGTGATGCAAGTATCAATGGCAGAGAATTTTGGCAATCCCTCATCTACGCATCAATTTGGTAGAAAGGCAAAAGCAACTGTAGAAACTGCTAGGAAAAATATAGCGAAGCATTTTAAAGTATCTGCAGCCGAAATCATCTTTACTTCTAGCGGCACGGAAGCAGATAATTTAATTTTACAGAATGCGGTTTCAAATTTAGGTGTTACACGAATTATTACGACAAAAATAGAACACCATGCCGTTTTGCATACCTGCGAGTTTTTAGAAAAGAGCCATCAAATTGTATTGGAATTTGTAGGGGTAGATGCCCTTGGGAATATAGATTTAGGACATCTGGAGACACTTCTAAAGTCTTCTGGAGCAAAAACACTGGTAAGTTTAATGATGATTAATAATGAAATTGGGAACATATTACCAATCGAGGTGGTAGCCAATTTATGCAAATCAAATAATGCATTGTTTCATTCAGATACGGTCCAAGTTATTGGGCATTACCCCTTAGACTTGCAAAGTATTAAAGTTGATTTTATTGTTGCAAGTGCGCACAAATTTCATGGTCCAAAAGGAGTAGGTTTCGCTTTCTTTAGAAAAGGATTTGGTATTTTGCCAATGCTCCATGGGGGCGATCAAGAAAAAGGAGCAAGATCAAGTACCGAAAGTGTGCATGCAATAGTAGGGATGGAAAAGGCACTAGAAATAGCACAAAATGCTATTGAAAAAGATAAAAAACAGATTTTAGAGTTAAAGGCTTATTTTATTTCTGAGTTGTATAAAATCTCTGATAAAATTGAGTTCAACGGACTTTCTGGAGATTTTGAGGGTGGTAGTTATACGATTTTAAATGTGCGTTTTCCTGTTGAAAATGACATGCTATTGTTTAGTTTAGACATTGCGGGAATTGCAGTCTCTGGAGGAAGTGCATGTCAAAGTGGAAGTAATTCAGGGTCTCACGTACTCTCAGAAATTTTATTTGGTGCGGAAGAAGCGAAAACATCGATTCGTTTTTCATTCTCTAGGTTTACGAAAAAGGAAGACATCGATCTTACGATTTCAAAACTAAAGGAATTATTGTAAGCGATAGGAAAAACGTGTTTGGGAAATTAGCAAGCTTACAATCGCTCAAGACCTTGGCTGTTTTCAAAACTATAAATGCATAAAAAAAGCCAAAACTTTAAAGTTTTGGCTTTTTTTATAGTAGTAAATTATTTTTTCTTTTGTTGTTCTTGCGCTTGTTTCATCGCCATGTCAATTTTTTGTCTAAACTGACTTTTTTTCTTTTCAGGTTTCTTTTTGTTTTCTTCTATTTGCGCATGTAATTTATCTTCATCAATTACATAGTTCTTAATTACTAACATAATTGCAATCGTTAATAAGTTAGAAATAAAATAGTATAAACTCAAACTACTTGCATAATTATTAAAGAAGAACAGCATCATGATCGGAGAGAAATAAATCATATATTTCATCATCTTACCCATGTCCGGCATCCCTTCTTGCGCCGGTGCTTGCATGTTGGCTTGTTGACTTTGATTCATTTTCATGTAAAAGAAAATTGCAACAGAAGCCAGTATTGGAAATAAACTTACGTGGTCTCCATAAAATGGAATTGTAAAGGGCAATTGAAAAATCGTGTCGTAAGAAGATAGATCAGGAGCCCATAAAAAACCTTGCTGCCGTAAAGCTAAGTTGGTAGGAAAAAATTTAAATAAGGCAAAGAAAACTGGCATTTGTAATAATGCGGGGATACAACCAGACATCATGCTTACCCCAGCTTTCCGCTGTATGGCCATGGTTTCTTGCTGACGTTTCATAGCATTTTCTTTTCCAGGATATTTATCGTTTACAGCAGTTAATTCGGGTCTAATAACCTTCATTTTCGCACTGGATAAATAAGACTTGTAGACTAAAGGAGACATGATTAAACGCACAATAACTGTCATTAAAATAATGATCAAGCCATAGTTAGATAAGACGCCTTTTAAAAAATTAAATACAGGGTAAAATACAGTTCTGTTAAGGAATCCAAAAATTCCCCAACCTAAATCTGCAGTTTGGTCTAGATCCGTACCCACATATTCGGTAAGTAGGTTATAATCGCTAGGACCATAAAACCATTTCATATTATAATTTAATTCTCCGTTAGACAAAGCTAATGGTGTTTTTAGTTCATACCGTTTCGTGAAAACAGTATCTATTTCTTCATTTAAAACCAAGTCTGTAGAGGTAACTGTAGCCTTGTTAAAAGGGGTGTCGGTGAGTAAACTAGAAGAGAAAAAGTGTTGTTTGTAAGAAACCCAATCTACATCTTCTACCACATCCGAGCTACCCGCACCGAGGTAGTCAACTTCATCTTCTGCTTTGAAATAGTAATAAGAATACATTTTATTCTCTGTTCCTAAACTTTTTTCATGTCTAAAACCATCCAAAGACCAATCTAAATTAATAGGATTCGATCCATTTATGACATTACTTAAACCTTGAGAGCGAATAGAAAAATCAACCATATACTCCTTTGGCTTCATCTCATATCTGTATTCTAAAAATTTTGTTTCAGAAACTTTCAACTTTAGAGACACTACTTGGTTGTTCCCATTCTGTGTGATGGTTGGTTGGAAAATTAAATCTTTTGTATTTAAAATCCTATTGTCTGTAGTTCCGAAATTAATATTAAAAGAGGCATTGTTGTCTTTTACCATATATAAAGGAAGGGAGTCATAGGTCTTATAATTTTTAATTAAAACTTCCTTAATCTGCCCTCCTTTGTTGTTTATGGTTAACCTTATAAGGTCATTTTCTAAAACAGAAACGCCTTCAGAAGCGTTCATTGCACTTTGAGCAAAAGCACCTAATCTGCTGTTAAGGGATGCTTGTTTTATAGAGTCGTTTACAAGTAAGGCGGTATTTCCTCCGTTGCTTCCTGATGTATCTTCCGCCTGCGCTACAATTTCTGTAGTTGTGGTGGCTGGAGTATCAGTTATTTCTGATTTTTGAGTACTCATCCACCAAAAGATGATACCCCCTAATAAAATCATTCCAATAAAAGAATTGAGATCGAATTTTTTTTGTTCCATTGTATTTTTTTAAAATGTCAATTTGCTACTCTTTGATTTCTTATAAGAATCCAAAAGCGACAAATGTAACAAAACTGTACCTATTTTAGTTAACTTTACTTTTGTTATTAGTACACTGCCCAATTTTTAGGACTGCAGCAGTGGGTTCCTTTACTTTTTAGATTGTTTTAAAGCTGCCTTTATAAAATCTACAAACAAAGGGTGGGGCTTCAATACCGTACTTTTATATTCTGGATGGTATTGTACGCCAACAAACCAAGGGTGAGAGGTAATTTCTACCACTTCTACGAGTCCCGTTTTTGGATTTGTACCGGTTGCTTTCATTCCTGCAGCTTCAATTTGAGTTAAATAGTCATTATTAAACTCAAAGCGATGTCGATGGCGTTCGCTAATAAACTCCGATTTATAGGCATTAAATATTTTTGAATCTTCTTTCAATTCACAATCCCAAGCACCAAGACGCATGGTGCCTCCTTTTTCTGTCACTCCCTCTTGGCTTTCCATTAAGTTGATTACAGGGTGTTTGGCGTTCTTGTTCATTTCTGTTGAACTTGCATTTTCCAGCTTTAAAATATTTCTAGAAAACTCGATGACTGCCATCTGCATTCCCAAACAGATTCCAAAGAAAGGAATGTTGTTTTCTCGAGCATATTTAACGGCACTTATTTTGCCTTCAATTCCGCGATCTCCAAAACCAGGAGCCACTAAAATTCCATTTACACCCGCTAATTCTTTTTCAGTATTTTCAGGCGTTAACCCCTCTGAATGCACCCAACGAACTTTTACTTTGGTTTCGTTAGAAGAGCCGGCATGTATAAAAGCTTCGGTAATTGATTTGTAAGAATCATGTAATTCTACATATTTACCAATTAAAGCGATTTCCACTTCAGATTTTGGGTTTTTATGTTTTCTTAAAAATTCGTTCCAAACTTTTAATTCAGGTTCCCCTTTTGAGGATAATTTTAATTTATTTAAAACAACGGTATCTAAACCTTGTTCTAGCATTAGATTGGGCACATCATAAATGGTTTCAGCATCTATAGACTGTATGACATCTTCTTTTTTTACGTTGCAGAATAGGGCAAGTTTTCGTTTGATATCTTCAGAAATTTCATGTTCTGTTCTACACACTAAAATATCTGGACTTACACCACTTTGCATGAGCATTTTTACAGAGTGCTGTGTTGGTTTTGTCTTTAGTTCACCAGCAGCGGCTAAATAGGGGATAAGTGTTAAATGAATAACAATGGCATTTTCTGATCCTTTTTCCCATAACAATTGACGCACAGACTCCACATAGGGCAGCGATTCGATATCTCCTACGGTTCCTCCAATTTCTGTAATTACAATATCATAGTCACCCGTTTCTCCTAGAATTTGAACTCTACGCTTTATTTCATCTGTAATGTGCGGAATTACTTGCACCGTTTTTCCTAAAAATTCTCCTTTACGCTCTTTGTTTATAACAGATTGATAAATTCGACCTGTAGTTACATTATTCGCTTGAGAAGTTGGGATATTTAAAAAACGCTCATAGTGACCTAAATCTAAATCGGTTTCTGCACCGTCATCGGTAACATAACATTCGCCGTGTTCGTAGGGATTCAAGGTACCTGGATCTATGTTGATGTACGGATCTAGTTTTTGGATAGTTACAGAAAAACCTCGCTCTTGTAATAGTTTTGCTAAAGATGCCGCAATAATTCCTTTTCCAAGGGATGAAGTTACGCCTCCTGTGACAAAAACGTATTTAGTGTTACTCATGGTGTTCTTAGGTTTGCGCAAAAGTACTAACTCTGGGATATATCTCAAATAAAAAAGGGAAAAACATTCTATATATTTGTAGTTTTTAATTAATGCGGTCTTTTTGTAATGACTTTTGAAGAAAATGCCTTCATCTCAACACAAATGAACAGCATGTGTAACTGCTGAAATTTTAAAATAGACGTTCGGAGATAGGCTTTTTAATTTTCGATTAGCAAGAAACGTTGGATGCTTGTTAGAAACTGCTAAACTTGAGCTCAAGAAGTTGTGAAAACCAACTTTTTAAGATACTCGGGATGTATGTGGGATTCCAAAGTTCCAAGAGTATCGTTTTTAGTGCTGAAAGATTCAATGAAAAAGGCATAGAAAGTCAAAGGGACTTTTTTTTTATTTTTTTTTCCAATAGTGTTTGTCAAAAATAAAAACAATTGTATATTTGCCCACGCTTTAAAAGAGGTAAATTTCTGAAAGCAAAAAAAAGTAATTAAGAAGATATTTAAAAATACACATAATGCCGAAAAGAACTTACCAGCCATCAAAAAGAAAGAGAAGAAACAAACATGGTTTCAGAGAAAGAATGGCTTCAGCTAATGGAAGAAAAGTATTAGCAAGAAGAAGAGCTAAAGGAAGAAAGAAAGTTTCTGTGTCTTCAGAATTTAGACCAAAAAAATAATATAATGATTAACAATTGTTAATAATTAAGGTGTTACTATTTTTAGTAACACCTTTTTTTATACCCAAACACTAATTATTTTTACCAATTAACAAAACACAATTATTTACCATGCCAAAAAGAAAAGATCTCAAATCTGTATTAATTATTGGATCGGGTCCTATTGTGATAGGCCAAGCATGTGAATTTGATTACTCTGGTTCGCAATCTTTACGCTCTTTAAGGGAAGATGGAATTGAAACTATTTTAATCAATTCTAACCCAGCAACAATTATGACAGATCCATCAATGGCGGATCATATCTATTTGTTGCCGTTAACAACAAAATCAATTATACAAATTTTAAAAGAACATCCTCAAATTGATGCTGTTTTGCCAACAATGGGAGGTCAGACAGCTTTAAATCTTTGTATTGAGGCGGACGATAAAGGAATTTGGAAAGATTTTGACGTAAAATTAATTGGAGTAGACATCGATGCGATTAACGTAACGGAAGACAGAGAGCAGTTTCGGGAGCTTATGCTGAAAATTGGAGTGCCAATGGCACCTCAGGCAACAGCAACTTCGTTCTTAAAAGGAAAGGAAATTGCCCAAGAATTTGGTTTTCCGCTGGTAATTAGATCTTCTTACACCTTGGGTGGTGCAGGAGCATCGATCGTGTATAGGGAGGAAGATTTTGACAACTTATTAAGTTACGGTTTGGAGGCATCACCAATTCATGAGGTGATGATTGACAAAGCGATGATGGGTTGGAAAGAATACGAGTTAGAATTGCTGCGGGATAAAAATGATAATGTAGTAATTATCTGTTCCATCGAAAATATGGACCCTATGGGAATTCATACTGGAGACTCTATAACCGTAGCACCTGCAATGACACTCTCTGATAAAACATATCAGAAAATGCGAGATATGGCCATCCATATGATGCGTTCTATCGGTGACTTTGAAGGGGGGTGTAATGTACAGTTTGCAGTTTCACCAGACGAGAAAGAAGATATTATAGCGATTGAAATTAACCCAAGAGTTTCGCGTTCATCCGCCTTGGCGTCAAAAGCTACAGGATACCCTATTGCAAAAGTGGCAACTAAATTAGCCATTGGATATTCTTTGGATGAGTTAGAAAACGGAATTACTAAATCTACTTCTGCGCTGTTTGAGCCTACGTTAGATTATGTAATTGTAAAGATACCACGATGGAATTTTGATAAATTTGAAGGTTCGGATAGAACTTTAGGATTGCAAATGAAGTCTGTTGGTGAGGTGATGGGAATTGGACGTTGTTTCCAAGAGGCATTGCACAAAGCAACACAGTCTTTAGAAATAAAGAGAAATGGTTTGGGTGCGGATGGAAAAGGGTATACAGATTACAATCAAATTATAGAGAAGTTAACCAATGCAAGTTGGGACCGCGTTTTTGCAATCTATGACGCCATTGCAATTGGAATACCACTAAGTCAAATTCACAATATCACAAAAATTGATATGTGGTATTTGAAACAATATGAAGAATTATTTCAACTTCAAAAAGAAATTGCAACCTATACGGTAGATACCATCGAAAGAGATTTATTGTTAGAGGCAAAACAAAAAGGATATGGAGACAGACAGATAGCCCACATGTTAGGTTGTTTAGAAAGCGCTGTATATGCGAAGAGAGAAGAATTAAAAGTACAACGTGTATTTAAATTAGTAGATACCTGTGCGGCAGAATTCAAAGCAAAAACACCGTATTACTACTCCACCTTTGAGAACGAGATTGAAACTGCCTCTGGAGAAATCATTATTGCAAACGAGAGTATTGTAACGGATAAAAAGAAAATTATAGTTTTAGGTTCTGGACCAAACAGGATTGGACAAGGAATTGAGTTTGATTACTGTTGTGTGCATGGTGTATTGGCTGCGGCAGAATGTGGTTATGAAACTATTATGATTAATTGCAACCCTGAAACGGTTTCTACAGATTTTGATACCGCAGATAAATTATATTTTGAGCCTGTTTTCTGGGAGCATATATATGACATTATTCGGCATGAAAAGCCAGAAGGGGTTATTGTGCAATTGGGAGGACAGACGGCTTTAAAATTAGCAGAAAAATTGACCAAATATGGTATTAAGATTATTGGAACTTCTTTTGAAGCACTGGATTTAGCGGAAGACAGAGGGAATTTTTCTACGTTATTAAAAGACAATAATATTCCATACCCAGAATTTGGTATTGCAGAGACTGCAGATGAAGCATTAGTTTTGGCAGATGAACTAGATTTTCCAATTTTAGTGAGACCTTCTTATGTTTTAGGGGGCCAGGGAATGAAAATTGTGATCAATAAAGAAGAACTTGTTGCTCATGTTGTAGATTTACTAGGTAGAATGCCAGGCAATAAGTTATTATTAGATCATTATTTAGACGGTGCTATAGAGGCGGAAGCAGATGCTATTTGCGATGCTGACGGAAACGTTTATATTATTGGTATTATGGAGCATATAGAACCTTGTGGAATTCACTCCGGAGATTCTAATGCGATGTTGCCTGTCTTTAATATTGGTGATTTGGTCATGCAACAAATTATAGATCACACACATACCATTGCAAGAGAGTTAAAGACTGTTGGGTTAATTAATGTGCAGTTTGCCGTTAAAAATGATATTGTATATATTATAGAAGCAAACCCAAGAGCTTCTAGAACCGTGCCTTTTATTGCAAAGGCGTATAAAGAACCCTATGTAAACTATGCAACAAAAGTAATGCTAGGTCACAATAAGGTAACAGATTTTAACTTTAATCCGCAGCTGGATGGCTATGCAATTAAGCAACCGGTCTTTTCTTTTAATAAGTTTCCAAATGTCGATAAGAAGTTAGGACCAGAAATGAAATCTACTGGAGAAAGCATTTTGTTTATAGACAGTTTAAAAGACGATGCTTTTTATGATCTTTATGCAAGGCGTAAAATGTATTTGAATAAGTAAACACCCATACGATTTTAGATTCTAAACATCCAATGCCATCGATCGCATTGGATGTTTTTTTTTAATTGAATACCCTATATTTATTTTGTTTATCAATTTTAACAATACTTTAGACAAAATTAAAGTTTTGCTGTCTGTATATAAAATACCTTTGATTATAATTAATCATAAAAAACACATAATATGAAATTTAAGAATCTATATGTAGCGGCAATAGCCATTGGAATTTTTGCAGTATCATCTTGTAAATCTTCAAAGTCAGAAAATATAAAAGAAGAGACGGCAGCAGTAGTAAGCGTAATGCAGTCTCCTAATATTGTTGGGGTAGCAGCAGGAAATGAGAATTTTTCAACATTAGTTGCGGCAGTGAAGGCGGCAAACTTGGTTGAAACCTTAAGTAGTGCAGGACCTTTTACTGTATTTGCACCTACGAATGCTGCATTTGCAAAGTTGCCAGAAGGTACCGTAGCTAGTTTACTAGAACCAGCGAACAAAGCAACTTTAACAAGCATACTTACCCATCATGTAGTTGCAGGAAAGTTTGACGCAGCGGCAGTAGTTGCAGCAATTAAAGCGAACGAAGGCGCATTTGCAATAACGACGGTTCAAGGTGGAACTTTAGTAGCTTCTTTAAACGGAGCAAACGTTATTCTAACAGATGAAAAT
>Ga0209482_1000810_pt1 | contig 24872 bp, 20 predicted proteins | sample CoawatmetaG10DNA_FD_187512 | JGI IMG/M metagenome (GOLD analysis project Ga0209482, IMG submission 187512) | Marine microbial communities from the West Antarctic Peninsula - Coastal water metaG104-DNA (SPAdes) (version 2) | ecosystem: Environmental > Aquatic > Marine > Coastal ...
GCCCACCCGCCAGCCGCCGCCCGGCCAGCTATAGGCGATTCCGCTTCCGCCCTCGGCGCTGAGCCTTGCACCCGACGCGGCGGCGAGCGCCAGCCGCGATACGGTAACACGCCCGCGCGCACCGTTGAGGATGGCGGACAGGTGCGCGTCCGCCGTCACCGCCTGCCCTGCGGCCCGCGTCGCCTTTGCCACCTGCGAGACCAACGGCGCGATCGGCGTACCGGCACCGGCGGTTCGCCACGAATCCAGCGAAGACAGCATGGTCTGCGGTAGCCGCGCCTCGACCGCGCGCGCGCCGCCATCAAATGCGAAACCTCCCTTGGCATAGCGATAGCGCCCGGCGAGCGCCGCCTGCCTTCCGGCCACACCGCCGGTGGAGAAAGCGCCGGAATGCAGATCGATCGTGCCCGACATGTCCGTGGCCGAACCCACAAACGCCACGGGGCCCATGATCGTACGCGCCTGCGCGCCCGGCACAGCCAGCGCAGCGATGCCAAGCTGTGCTTTCCCTTTCCAGCGGTCGAGCTGGCGATTGAACACCAAGGCGAGATCCGCCGTTGCCCCAGTCGCGCCGAAACCTGCACAGCCTACCCGGGTGGCACGCACCGGCCCGCTGATGCTCGGTCGGCTGGCCAGAACGTGCACGGCAACGTCGGCGGAGACGTCATCCAGGCGACAACCGTCCACCGCAAGCCGTTCGGCCACCGCGCGCACCGTGCCGGAAAAGCCATCGTCGAGCGCGCCCGTACCCTCCACTCTCAGTGCAACCGCGCCATAAGGCGTCGCCAGGGCGATGCGCGCATCGGCAATATCCGCGCGAATCGCGGGCAACGCGAAGCGCGCGCCCGAAGGTGCAGGCAGCAATCGGTCGAGTGCGCCAAAAGAGACCTTGCCATCCGCCAACCGCGCCCGCAGCGTGACATGACCGACGCGGATCGCGGTGACGCCAGCGCCGGAGAACCACAAACTGGTATCGACCTCCACCCAGTCGGCGCGCAGATCCGGATTGGCCGGATCCCCGATGACGACATTGGTCAGACGCTGCGTGCGCAGGCCGATCTTCTCGATCTGGTAGCGCGCCGGAACGGCGCGCGCGCGGAGCGCATCGTCGATGAAATGTTGGGCCAGCGGTTTGCGCGTCAACCATAGGCCCAGCAGGACGGCCGCCAACACCAAGCCGAGCGCGCCCAGGACATAGGGCCACCGCACCCGCCGTGCGAGGCGCTTCCCGGTTTCTGCCGCCACGGCCTCGCTCACTCGACCTCCCGTACCCACCTCGCCTGGGCGTAACACCCCAACAACCCGGGGCACGCAAGATCGTTGCGCGCGGATCGATTGGAAAAAAGGGAGATGGCTGGATGCCCCGTGAGGATTCGAACCTCAATAGGCGGTATCAGAAACCGCAGTCTTACCATTAGACGACGGGGCAACGCCGGCGTCGCGCTCTACGGGCGAGCAACGCGCATGTCAACCGACGGCAGAGCGACGGTGCGGTCGCTTGCCGGTCGACAGACCATCCGCTAGGATCGCCGCCAAGCACCGAACGGCGCGCGACCCGCGCGCCGCGACGGCAGAACAGAATAAGCGAGTCACACGGCATGGGGGATCGATCGCCCGATATGCCGTACCGGCAGGTGAAGCCTGCCCGTTCGGCGCCGACCAACGGCAAACCAAGAGGCGGCACCGCGCTCGCCGCGCGCGGGCGGGATCAACGCCATTTTGCCGCGCTGGACCTTGGCACCAACAATTGCCGCCTGCTGATTGCGCGGCCACAAGGCGATGGCTTTGCCGTGATCGATGCGTTTTCGCGGATCGTGCGGCTTGGCGAGGGCCTAGCAAGTTCGGGCCGCTTGAGCGATGCCGCGATCGAACGGACCATCGCTGCCTTGAAAATCTGCGCGGATAAATTGAAGCGCCGCAACGTCACCTTGTCGCGCGCAGTCGCGACCGAGGCGTGCCGCCGCGCCAGCAACGGGGCCGACTTCATCGCGCGCGCTTATGCCGAAACCGGCATTTTGCTCGACGTTATCACCGCCGAGGAAGAGGCGCGGCTGGCGGTGCTCGGGTGCCATGCGCTGATCGAGCCTGGCGAAGACCCCGCCCTCGTCTTCGATATTGGCGGCGGGTCGACCGAATTGGTCCTCGTCGACACGCGCGGGCCTGACCCCAAGGTGCTCGACTGGCATAGCGCGCCGTGGGGCGTGGTATCGCTGACCGAGAGCGCGGGCCATGGCGACGGGCCCGACGGCCGCGCGGCCGCTTATGCGCGGATGCGGACGTTGGTGACCGACAGCATGGCCCCCTTCGCGGCGCGTTTGCCGCGCAATATTGCGGTGCCCCGGCTCCTTGGTACCTCCGGGACCGTCACCACGCTGGCAAGCGTGCATCTCGGCCTGTCGCATTATGACCGCGCCCAAGTCGACGGATTGATCGTCCCGGCCAGCGCCATGCGGCGAATCAGCGCCGACCTTGCGGCGATGGACTTGCGCCAGCGCGCGCAATTGCCGTGTATCGGGACCGAACGCGCCGATCTGGTCGTCGCAGGTTGCGCGATCCTAGAGACCATTCTCGACTTGTGGCCGGCCGAACGGCTCGGCATCGCCGATCGCGGGATTCGCGAAGGCATCCTCCGACGTTTGATGGGAAATGGCGCATGAGCCGGGATGGCGGCGGCCTCAGGGTCCGCGTAAAGACAGCGCGCAAGCGCACGGCGCAATCGACGCGCTGGCTCGAACGGCAATTGAACGACCCCTATGTGAAGCGCGCCAAGGCCGACGGCTTTCGCAGCCGCGCGGCCTATAAATTGAGCGAGCTCGACGAACGCTTCGCCTTTTTGAAGGGCAAGCGCCGCGTCGTCGATCTCGGCATTGCGCCGGGTGGCTGGTCGCAAGTGGTGCGGCGGCTGGTGCCCAAGGCGGCGATCGTGGGGATCGATTTGCTCCCCGTCGATCCGATAGAGGGCGTCACGATCTTCCAGCTCGATTTCATGGCCGACGTCGCGCCCGAACGGCTAATGGCGGCGCTCGACGGTGCGCCCGATCTGGTGCTGTCGGATATGGCGGCCAATACCGTCGGCCATCCGCAGACCGACGCCTTGCGCACGATGGGGCTGGTCGAGGCGGCGCTCGCCTTCGCGATCGATGTGCTGGAGCCGGGCGGCGCGTTCGTGGGCAAGGTGTTTGCAGGCGGTGCCGACACCGCCTTGGTCGCGGAAATGAAGCGCAATTTCGCAAGCGTGAAACACGCCAAGCCCGCCGCCAGCCGCAAGGCATCAAGCGAATGGTATGTGGTGGCGCAAGGCTTCAAGGGCCGCGCCAAGGTCGCAGCGGAACCGGGCGAGGCGTAAATCCGGCGTGCGAAGCGACGGTAATCGCGAGGGGCAAACCCCGCGCGCGACCGCCGTCCTGCATTTGGCTGATCCGCGTCTAACGCAAGGCGTCAGGCGCGGGGATGCTCAGCCTTCGTAGTCTGCGCCGAGATTCTGGTTGCGCGGGGGCGCTGCTGCGGTGAGGCGCAGCGCTTCGGCCGACGCCGAAAGCGAACCGACCGCATCGGCAACGTCGTCATCGTCCATCTGGACGCGCTGCAGGCCGGAGATGACCGATTCCTGCAGATGCGCCGGGTGGACCAGCTCATCAGCGATTTCGCGCAAAGCGACTACGGGGTTCTTGTCGCGATCGCGATCCAGCAGCAATTCAGCGCCGCCCGAAATCTGCCGCGCGCGCTGGGCGGCGAACAGGACGAGATCGAAGCGGTTGGGAATCTTGTCGACACAATCTTCGACAGTGACGCGCGCCATGAACGGCTTCCTTGCTTGTACGACGATAGTCGGAAAGGCGGCGATCTAGGCCGGAAGTCCGTCAGAGTCAAGGAAAGCGGGTTGCATCCCACCAACGGCCCCGCCACAGCAGGGCAATGGAGAGCCCGCCCGAACAGCCGACCTTCACGGTCGATGGCAACCGCCTGACCATGCTCGACACCGGCCCCAGGCGACTCGACACGCTGATCGCGCTGATCGACGGTGCCAAGGCCACGCTGCGCATTATCTATTACATCTATGTCGATGACGCCGCCGGAGCGAAGGTGCGCGGCGCGATGATCCGGGCAGCGGCGCGCGGGGTGAAGGTGTCGCTGGTGGTCGATGGCCTGGGCAGCGAAGTGGCCGAGAGCCATCATTTCTTCGAGCCGCTGCGCGCCGCCGATGTCGACGTCTGCCGCTTCGTGCCGCGTTGGGGGCGGCGCTATCTGTTGCGCAACCACCAGAAATTGGCGCTGGCCGATGGCGAAACCGACGATGCGCGCGCGATCATCGGCGGGTTCAATGTCGAGGACAGCTATTTCGGCACGCCCGCAGAGCAAGCCTGGCGCGATCTCGGCTTGCTGGTCGAAGGGCCCGCCGCACAGCGCATCACCGGCTATTTCGACGCGCTGGCGCGCTGGGCCAAGCGGCCCAAGCCCCCGCTGCGCGCGCTGCGGCGTGCGTTGAAGGCGTGGAGCGAGCCCGATGGCCAAGTGCGCTGGCTGTTCGGCGGCCCGACCCGGCGGCTCTCGCCCTGGGCGCGTGCGGTGAAGAACGATCTGGAGCGCGCCTGCCATGTCGATCTGATCTCGGCCTATTTCGCACCGAGCCCGGGGATGCTGCGACGGCTCGACGCGGCGGGGCTGCGCGGCCAAATGCGGATCGTGCTCGCGTCGAAGAATGACCATGGCGCGGCGATCTGGGCCTCGCGCTTCACCTATGCCGGGCTGCTGCGCAAGCGCGTACAGATCTACGAATATCAGCCGACCAAGCTGCACACCAAGCTCTTCCTGATCGACGACGTGGTCTATATCGGCTCGGCCAATTACGACATTCGCAGCCTGTTCCTGAACCTGGAAATGATGCTGCGGATCGAGGATCCCGCTTTTGCCGCGCATGTCCGCGCCTATGTCGATGGCGAGGTGGGCCAGTCCGAGCGGATCACGCTCGAACACTATCGCGCCACCACCGGCTGGTGGACGCGCACCAAGCAGGCCGCCGCCTTTTTCGTGATGACCGTGCTCGACTATAACGTGACCAAGCGCCTCAATTTCGGGCGCGAACGGTGAAGCGGCAAGCGCGGATCGATCGCGATTTCGCGTTGCTGTTCACTGTCATGCTGACGATCGCGGCCGGCAACACCGCGCTGCAATCGGTGCTGCCCGCGCTCGGCCGGTCGCTGCACGTGCCCGACAGCGCGGTCGCGGCAGCGTTTTCGGTGTCGGCGTTATTGTGGGTGCTCGCGGCCCCGTTCTGGGCAAAGCGGTCAGACCGGCATGGGCGGCGCGCGATGATCCTGCTCGGCGTGGGCGGCTTTGTCGTCTCGCTGAGCGTGTGCGGCGTGTTTCTCACCGCCGGGATCAATGGCTGGATCGGGGGGACGGCGGCGTTCCTCTGCTTCATCTTCGGGCGGCTGATCTACGGCACCTTCGGTGCAGCGGCCCCGCCTGCAGTCCAGGCGTTGGTCGCAGGCAGCACCACGCGCGCGCAACGCACCAAGGCGCTGACGCTGCTAGGGTCCGCCTTCGGACTGGGCACCATTTTGGGCCCCGCCATCGCCCCCTATCTGATCCTCGGGTCGGTCGGCGGGGTCGAGATCGGTTTGGCGGGTCCGGCCTTCCTGTTCGCGCTGTTCGGGCTTTGCGTGTGGGTCGCGGTGCGCCAGATGCTGCCCAACGATGTGATACCGCAACCGGGGACGCATGGCGCGGCCAATGCCTATCCCTCGATCGGCGGGCAAAGCTCGGGCGCGAGCATCACGGCGGCGACCGAACCGCATAGCGAACAAGTGGGCTATACCGACTCACGCATTCGCGGCTGGATGATCGCCGGGCTGATCATGGGGCACGGCCAGACGATGACCGGCCAGGCGATCGGCTTTCTCGTCATTGACCGCCTGCATCTGGCCCCGGCGCTCGCGCTGCAACCGACCGGGATCGTGTTGATGATGGGTGCAGGGGCGGCGTTGCTGGTGCAATGGGGGATCATCCCCAATCTCGATCTGCGGCCGCGCGCGATGATGCTGGCGGGGCTATTGATCGCGGCGCTGGGTTGCGCGCTGACCGGGCTGGCCACGTCGCTTTACAGCATCGCCTGTGCCTATGCGCTGGCCAGCGTCGGCTTCGGCTTTACACGTCCGGCCTTCACCGCAGGGGCGTCGCTCGCAGTCGGGCACAATGCGCAAGGCGCGGTCGCGGGAAAGGTCACCTCGATCAACGGCGCGGCGTTCGTGCTGGGGCCATCGATCGGGGTGGGGCTCTACGAAGCATGGCACCCGCTGCCTTATGTGACAGCGGGTGCCGCAATGCTGCTCCTGTTCCTCTATGCCCGCCTCACCTTGCGCGAGCCGTCAGCGATCTCCCTCGCGGGGGCGCAATTGCCCCGGTGAGACGAAACCGATCGGCTGCAGCGACGCCGCATCCTGCTTCAGCCGCGTGCTCATCGATTCATATTCGCGTTCGAGCTCGGGCGTGACCGAGGCGCGCGATTCGCCCAGCGCGATCTCGAAATGCGCCATCGTCACCTGCGTGACGGCCAGCGATTCGCGCAACGCGGTGAGCCCTGCGCGCCGCACCAGATCCTCGAGATCGGCCCCGGTGAAGCGATCGGTCCGCCGCGCGAGTTCGTCGAGATTGACGTCCTCTGCGATCGGCATCTTGGCGGTCTGGATCGCCAAGATGCGCGCACGCCCGTCGAGACTGGGCACGCCGACATAGATCAGCTCGTCGAACCGCCCCGGTCGCAGCAAGGCTGGGTCGATCAGATTGGGCCGGTTGGTCGCACCGATCACCACGACCGATTGCAATTCCTCCAGCCCATCCATCTCGGCGAGGATGGTGTTGACGACCCGTTCGGTCACTTGCGGCTCGCCTAGCCCACCGCCGCGCGCGGGCACAAGCGAATCGAGCTCATCGATGAAGATCACGCACGGTGCCACCTGCCGCGCGCGCGCGAACAATTTGGCGATTTGCTGTTCGCTCTCACCATACCATTTGCTGAGCAGATCGGACGAGCGCGTGGCGATGAAGTTGGCCTGCGCCTCGCGCGCGACCGCCTTGGCCAGCAAGGTCTTGCCGGTGCCGGGCGGACCGTAGAGCAGAAAGCCCTTGGCCGGACGAATGCCCAGTCGCCGGAACGCATCCGGGTCCTTTAGCGGCAGCTCGACGCCTTCCTTCAAGCGCATCTGCGCCGAATCGAGACCACCGACATCGTCCCAGCGGACGCGCGGTGCCTCGACCATCACTTCGCGCATCGCCGAGGGCTGCACGCGCTTCAAGGCATCGACGAAATCCTCGCGGGTCACGGCCAGCGTGTCGAGAATCTCGGGCGGGATCGTGCCCTCCGACAGGTTGAGTCGCGGCATCAGCTTGCGCACCGCCTCGATCGCCGCCTCGCGCGCGAGCGCGGCAAGGTCGGCCCCGACAAAGCCATAGGTGGTGCGTGCCAGCTCATCGAGGTCGACGCGGTCGCCCAGCGGCATACCACGCGTGTGGATGCCGAGAATCTCGCGACGGCCGCGTTCATCCGGCACGCCGACGACGATTTCACGGTCGAAGCGACCCGGACGCCGAAGCGCCTCATCGATCGCCTCAGGGCGATTGGTCGCCGCGATCACGACGACATTGGCGCGCGCTTCCAGCCCGTCCATCAGCGTCAGCAATTGCGCGACCAGCCGCTTCTCGGCCTCGCCCGACACTTGCCCGCGCTTGGGCGCGATCGAATCGATCTCATCGATGAACACGATCGAGGGCGCGGCCTTGGCCGCTTCCTCGAACACCTGGCGCAATTTGCCTTCGGATTCGCCATACGCCGAGCCCATGATCTCGGGCCCGTTGATCAGGAAGAATTCGGCGGCGGATTCGTTGGCGACGGCGCGCGCAAGCCGCGTCTTGCCGGTGCCGGGCGGCCCGTGCAGCAACACCCCCTTGGGCGGATCGACGCCCAGACGCTGGAACAATTCGGGGTAGCGCAGCGGCAATTCGACCATCTCGCGCAACTGGTCGATCGTCGGGCCCATGCCGCCAATATCGTCATAGGTGACGTCGGCGCGGCGCGCTTCCTTCGGTTCTTCATATTCGGGCCGAAGTTCAATTTCAGTATGTTCGTCCACATGCACCACGCCCTTGGGCACGGTGGAAATGACCGCGAGGCGGATTTCCTGGAGCGCATAGGCCGGCGCGCGCAGCATATTCTGGACGCCGGGCGGCATGTTGTCGACGCGCTGCTGGCCCGCCGTCGCGACGACGTCGCCCTGCGTTAGCGGGCGGCCCAGAAAGGTGCGCTTCAACGCGTTGGACGAGCCCTGCAGCCGCAGATTCTGCTGCGCGGGCGCAAACACCACGCGCGTCGCTGCCTTCGATTCCGCGCGGCGGATTTCGACGAAATCGCCAGAGCCGACCCCGGCATTGGCGCGCTGAAGCCCGTCGATGCGGATGATCTCCAGCCCTTCATCCTCCGCATAAGGCGCGACCGCGCGCGCGGGCGTGGAGGACTTGCCGACGATCTCGATAACATCGCCTTCGCCAAGGCCGAGCGCCGCCAGCAGCGCGCGGGGCACATGCGCGAGCCCGCGCCCACTATCCTCGGGACGGGCGTTAGCGACCTGCAATTTCCGAATCGGCGTCTCGACGTCCGCCATAGTGTCTGTTCCTCGCTTGAACCGTCGCTGCACGAGGCAGGCGGCCGGGTGTTGAGCGCGCGAGATAGGAACGTGGTTCCACAAATGCGAGAGCACGGGCGAAGTCGCCTTGGAAGGCGTTGATAAAACAAAAAAAGGGCCGACCCTGAGAAGGATCGGCCTTGAAAGTTTTAGGAGAGGATGCCTGAAAGGCACCCCCTATGTGCCGCGCCGCGTTCCATGTTGCAAGTGCGAAAGAACCAATTGCGATTGCGCTTTCTGCAATCGGTGCTTTTCTTTTGCGCCCGAGAAATGTTAGCTTTCGAGCTAACGGTATTTTGGTGCGCTGCACAAGATAGCGCAACCATAAGGGAAGAGGCCATTCCACCATGCGGAGATTGCCGCCATTGACCGCAATCGAGGCGTTCGTGCAGGTCGCACGGACGGGGTCGATCAAGGCTGCATCGCAGGAACTTGCTTTGTCGCCGCCCGCGCTCAGTCGTCGCATTCAGGCGCTGGAGCGTTTCATCGGACGCCCGCTGTTCGAACGGCGGCATCAGGCGGTCGTGCTCAATGCCGATGGCGACCGCTTGCTGCAGCAAATTGCCCCGGCGCTCGACCAATTGTCCGACGCGGTCGAGATCATGACCAGCAACACCGACGTGCTGCGGCTGCGCCTTGGCATCCTGCCGCTCTACGCCTCGCAGCGGCTGTTCCCGCGCTTGCCCGAGTTGCGCGCCAAACACCCCGAATTGCACCTGGATGTCGACACCGCGCAACACGGCCTGGCGCGGCTGGGCGAAGGGCTGGACGCGGTGATCGCGCTCGCGCGCGAGATCGACCCATCGCTGTACGCGCGGCGGCTGGATCGCAATCAGGTTTATGTGATCGGGGCGCGGCACTTGCGCGAAGGTGCCGACCCGATCGTGCGACCGGAACAACTCGCGGGCCTGACCGCCTTGGTCCATCGCGATATGCCCGATACGTTCAGCGCCTGGCGCGCGGCGGCGGGGCTGACCGACCTGGAGCCGCTGGCGATCGACCATTTCGATTCGGGGGCACTGATGCTGGAGGCGGCCGCACAGGGGCTTGGCATCGCCTTCATGCACGCCAGCCATTTCGAGGATGCGCATGACGACCGGCTGGTGCGGCTGTTCGATATTCCGGTGGAAAGCCCGTACAGCTATTGGTTCGCCTGCCGTCCGCGCGCGCTGACGCAGCGCCCGGTGAAGCTGTTTCACGACTGGCTGATCGACACCATCGCCGATCCAAGCGTGTAAGGTCTCCCTCTCCCCTTGGGGGAGAGGGTCGGGGAGAGGGGTCGTTAACGGGCGACGGCCCCAGACACTGCCCCTCTCCCGACCTCGCTGCGCTCGGCCACCCTCTCCCCGCAAGAGGGGAGAGGGAGATCGTTACTCGGCGCGCGCCTTCACGATCTTGCCGGGCTCGCGCGGCGGCTCGCCCTTGGGGAGCGCGTCGACATGCTCCATGCCCGAGGTCACTTCGCCCCACACGGTATATTGGCCGTCGAGGAAACGCGCATCGTCGAAGCAGATGAAGAACTGGCTGTTGGCCGAGTTCGGGCTCTGCGCGCGGGCCATCGACGCGACACCGCGGACATGCGGCTCCTTCGAGAATTCGGCGGCGAGATTGGGCTTGTCCGAGCCGTGCATGCCGGTGCCGGTGGGATCACCGCCCTGCGCCATGAAGCCGGGGATGACGCGGTGGAACACGACGCCGTCGTAGAAACCATCATTGGCCAGTTCGGCAATCCGCGCGACATGGTTGGGCGCGAGATCGCCACGCAACTTGATCACAACATCGCCGCCTTCGCCATTTCCGGTGTCGAGCGTCAGGGTAAGGGTTTCGGGAAGTTCGGCCATGGTGGCTCTCCTGCTATTATCCGTAATGGTCCGCCGTAGCGATGCCGGGCACGGCTGGCAAATCCGCAACCGCCCAGCCAGCGCGCGGGGCCGCCTTCGCTTGGCTTTGCGACGGGGCGACGCTACACCGCGATCGTCGCGTGGCTGAGGAGGTCTGACATGAGCGAGACCGATCTGCCCGAAACCGACGTCGATAGCGCGCAGCTCGACGAGGACGATCGGCTCAAGCCCGAATTCGTGCGATCGGTGCTCGATGCAGTCGAGGATGGCGATGCCGAGGCCGCGCGCGCGCTGGTCGAGCCGCTTCACCCCGCCGACATTGCCGATCTGTTCGAGCTGACCCCGCACGAACTGCGCGCCGCGCTCGCCACCGCGCTCGAAAACCTGCTCGACGGCGAGGTGTTCGCCGAGATGAACGATTATGTCCGCGAGGATTTGATCGACGCGCTCTCGGCCACGCAAGTCGCCGACATCGCCTCCGAGCTCGACACCGACGACGCGGTCGCGATCATCGAGGACATGGAGCCCGCCGACCAGCGCGAAGTGCTCCGCGCGCTCGACCCCGATGATCGCGCCGCGATCGAGGAGGCGCTGCGCTATCCCGAGGAATCGGCCGGCCGCTTGATGCAGCGCGAGCTGATCGCGGTGCCCGAACATTGGTCGGTCGGCGACGTGATGGACTATCTGCGCGGGCATGAGGAGCTGACCACCGATTTCTGGGAAATCTTCGTGGTCGACCCGGCGCATAAGCCCGTTGGCACGGTCGCTTTGTCCTGGATCCTGCGGACGCCGCACGGCATCGCCATCAGCGATGTGATGCAGCGCGAACAGACGCTGATCCCGGTCGACATGGACCAGGAAGAAGTGGCGCTCCGCTTCCAGAAATACGCGCTAATCTCGGCTGCGGTGGTCGATCCCGCCGGGCGGCTGGTCGGCATGATCACCGTCGATGACGTGGTCCACATCATTTCCGAAGAAGCGGGCGAGGACATTCTGCGCCTGTCGGGTGCTGGCGACGGCGACATTAACGAACCGATCCATTTGACCGTGCGCACGCGCATCACCTGGCTCGTGGTCAACCTCGGCACGGCGATGCTGGCGGCGTCGGTCGTCGGGCTGTTCCAGGGCGAGATCGGGCGTTTCGCCTTGCTCGCGGTGCTGATGCCGATCGTGTCGGGTATGGGCGGCAATGCCGGGACGCAGACGCTGGCGGTGATGGTGCGCGCGATCGCCACCAACCAGCTGACCAGTTCCAACACCGGCCGCATGATCTACCGCGAATTCCGCATCGCCGCCGCCAATGGCGCAATGCTGGGGGCGCTGATCGGGATCGGCACCTTGCTGATCTTCGGCAACGTCAATCTGGCGATCGTGATCGCGATGGCGATGGTGATCAACAATCTGATCGCGGGCCTTTCGGGCGTGCTGATCCCGGTGACGCTCGACCGGCTCGACGTCGATCCCGCCGTGTCGTCGGCGGTGTTCGTGACGATGATGACCGATGTGATGGGCTTTTTCTCCTTCCTCGGGCTGGCGACGCTGTTCGGGCTTGGCGGTTAGCCCATACGGCCCCATTTGGCGCAGATGCCGCTCCATTTAACCAAGGTCGCGTTCGGCGCGACCAGCCTCGACCATCTCGCCGAACGTCTGCGCCAGCGCGGGGCCGAAGGGCCGGTGTTCCTCACCACGCGTTACCTGCCCAAACGGCATGAGGAAATCGCCGGGCCGGGTGCCGAGGGGGGCGGTTCGCTGTTCTGGATCATCAAGCACACGCTGGTGGCACGCTCCCCGATCCTGGGCTTTGGCGAGGCCGAGGGCGGGCGTGTCGCGATCCATATCGACCCCGAATTGGTGCTGACCGAAGGCCGCCCCAAACGCGCGCATCAGGGCTGGCGCTACCTTGAGGCGACCGACGCCCCCGCCGACCTTGGCGCAGGCGTGGTGGCGGGCGATACGATTCCGGCGGCGCTGCTGGGGAAATTGTCGGCCTTGGGGTTGCTATAGCGGCGTGCGGGGTGCGGCCCGCTATTGCGCCACCGCCGCTCCACCACAGCCAATCGCGCCGCCCGCCGCCTTGGTCTTGCACTTGGGGCTGCCCAGCACCGTTACCGTGCCCAGCCCCGTGGTCATCACATCGGCGAAATAGCGCGCGCTGGCTGTGATCGGACCGGCCCCGCCATTGCGGATGACGATCTGGTCGGCGTGCAGCGCGGTCGCATCGATCGTGCCCTCGCCGCTGGAGATGATCCGCACTTGCGCGCCGCGCCCACCCAGCGTCAGCGCGCCCGCGCCGATCAGCGTCACGGTGACCTGTTCGGCTTCGATCGCGGGTGCCACGATCGCGCCACCACCCGTCAATTGTACGTCGACGCGTTGCGCGCGCAGCGGGCCGGTGATGTCGAGCTTGCCGCCCCCGATCACGGTCGCGCCGCGCAAGTCGGTCGTGCGCAGATAGACGACCGCGCCGCCACTCGCGCTCCGGGGCCCGGCGCGCACGATCAGCGTGCCCGCCTCGACATGGACATCGACCGCGTCGGGCGCACCCGTGATCCGCGCGCCCGGCCCGGCCCGCGTCGCCAGATGCACCTCGACCGGGCCGTCCACACGGACCCGATCGAATTGGGTGACAAAGGCCGTGCGGTCCTGCGCCTCAAGCGGGGCGGCTACGGCAAGCAGCGGCAAGACAAGCGACAGACGATTCATCGCCGCCGAGCATCCCCGCCCGGGCCGCCCCATGCAAGCGCGATCAGCCGCCGCAATGCACCTCGCCCGAGCCAATCTTGGTCGTGCTGCATTTGGCACTGCGGCCAAGATCGACATCGCCCGACCCGACCACCGACACCGACGCGCTGCCGACCACCTCGGCGCGGACATTGCCCGATCCCGCGACCGAAACGCTGGCGCTGCGCGCTTTCAGCCCGCCAGCCGCGACATTGCCCGATCCCGCGACATCGACCGTCAAGCGATCGACCGCGCCCTTCACGGCGATGTCGCCCGACCCGGCGACCGACAGCTTGGCGCGCGGCACCGTCAGCTGCGCGATGCTGAGATTGCCCGATCCTGCGCTGTCGCCAGCAAAATCGCCGCCCGCCACGCGGTCGATCGCCAGATTGCCCGATCCCGCGATTTGCGCGGCGACGATGCGCGGCATCGTCACGAACACTTTGACGCCCTGATGATGGCCGCCCCAACTGAAGCCGCTATTGCGCTTGCGCCCCACCCGGAGCGTGTCCCCGACGCGCTCGATCTTGAGCTTGTCGAGTTCGGCGCTCGGGCCCTCGGCGCGGACCGAGAAACCAGGGCCGACGCGCACATCGACATCATCCGATCCCCGCAGCGCGACCCCCGTGAAATCAGCAACCGCGAAGGTCCGCGCCGTACCGGTGCCGGCTGCGGGTACTCCGGTGCCACCATCGTCTCCATCAACCGAGCAGGCCGCCAATGGGGCAGCGGTCAACAGCAAAGCGGGGAGCAAGAGCATAGCGCGCATAAGGGTCTCCTGTGTGTTGTCATAACAATACACCCCTGGATCGGCTGCGCAACAAAAAAGGGCGGCTGTCGCCAGCCGCCCTTTTTCGAGTTTCAATCGCCACTCCGGACAGGCCGGGGCGGATCAGGCCGGGGCCTTGTCCTTATTGTGGATCGCGGCGGCCTTGCGCAGGATTTCGAGGATCTTTTCCTGTGCGGTCGGCTCGTCGACCTGCTCCATCGCGGCGAGTTCGCGGGCGAGACGGCTGGTCGCACCTTCGAAGATCTGCCGCTCCGAATAGCTTTGCTCGGGCTGGTCGTCGGCGCGGAACAGATCGCGGACCACTTCGGCGATCGACACCAGGTCGCCCGAATTGATCTTGGCTTCATATTCCTGGGCGCGACGCGACCACATCGTGCGCTTGACGCGGGGTTTGCCGGTCAAGGTTTCGAGGGCTTCGCGCAGCGTCTTGTCGCTGGACAGCTTGCGCATGCCCACGCTTTCGGCCTTGTTGGTGGGAACGCGCAACGTCATACGTTCTTTTTCGAAGCGCAGCACATAGAGCTCGAGTTGCATCCCGGCGATTTCCTGCCGTTGCAGTTCGATCACACGGCCAACGCCGTGCTTGGGGTAAACGACATAATCGCCGACGTCGAAGGACAGCGCCTTGGCAGCCATTCCGTAAGACCTTTCTGTGGACCGGGGTTCCCGGGGCAGCGCGTCCGCAGCAGCAAGGCTGACGGGGCGCATGCGGGTGTTGGTTGTGTACGTCTCCGTGGTCGGAAGTACGCTCGCTGGCGCTTCCGTGCGGACCTTTTAACAGAGTCGTAATAAAATTACCAGCCAAACGTCGCGCAATGCGCGGCGTTAACGCGCAAAGGCGTTCCCGGATCGGGATTTCAAGCCACAGAAGCGCAGATCAGTCGCCTGCGCCGGGCTCGGCCGAGAAGTATTTGTCATATTTGCCGGCCTCGCCCTTATGCGCATCGGCATCCGCGGGGGTCTGGTCGGCCTTGCGCGTGACGTTGGGCCATTGCGCGGAGAAGGTCGCGTTCAGCTCCAGCCAGGTTTCGACATCTTTTTCGGTGTCGGGCAGGATCGCCTCGGCCGGGCATTCGGGCTCGCACACGCCGCAATCGATGCATTCGCTGGGGTTGATGACGAGCATGTTCTCGCCTTCGTAGAAGCAATCGACCGGGCACACCTCGACGCAATCCATGTACTTGCACTTGATGCAGGCATCGGTGACGACGTAGGTCATTGAAACACTCCCGGAGCAACGAACCGGTTGCTGCTATGCCCGAGCGCTTCCGCCGTCAACGCCTGCGCGCATCGAAGGCGCATTTTCGATCAAGTCGACATAACAGGTGCGGGCTTCGTCCGCCGGGCCCCGCCGCATCGGTAACGCAGCGACACGCAGCGCCCGAACTCGTCCGCCAGGGGTAACAAAGGCGATGACGCAGCCGACGCGCACCAGCGCGGCGGGCTTGTCGATCGCACGACCGTCGAGCCGAACATGCCCGCTTGCGGCCATCGCTTGAGCGATCCCACGCGTCTTGGCGATCCGCGCGAACCACAAAAAGCGGTCGATCCGCATCATGCCCTGCGTCGCCGCCAAGCCGTTACACCGTCAGATCCGCCAAAGCGGCGAACGCCCCGGCCAGTGCGGTGTCGCGCGGCGGCGGCGCGGCACGCACCGTCGGGAGCCCGCGCCAGGTCCACAAGGCCACTGTATCCGTTCCCCCAGGGGCCGGGCGGAACCCGAAACCCGCCATCAGCCGTTCCAGCGTCGGCCGCGTCACCCCCATCGACAAAGCGAGCGCCGGATCGAGCGCGAACGGCTTGCGACCCGATGCCCCCCGCGCCTCATGCGCGGCGCGCGCGATCCGCTCGACCAGATCGATCCGCACCGCCTGCGCCGCGACCGGGCGATAGCCGTGATCGAGCGTCGCGCCCGGCGCGCTACGCTCCAGCACCGTCGCCCCGTCGCGCGGGCCCGCCTCGACGCCCGCGCCGATGCGCGCCGCGCGCAGCACGCGCCGCCAGCGCGCCGGGCCGGGCTTGAGCAAACGCGCATCGAACACATCGAGCGCGCCGATCGTCACCCCGGCCCCGCGAAACGCCTTGCGCGCGACGCCGTCCAGCCCCTCGAGCGACACCGCGATATCGGCGCGCGCCACCATCCCACCCCCCGCGACCAACGCCGCCGCGACCGCGCGCGAAGCCGGGCTGGCGGCAGGATCGCGCTGGACCGAATCGAGCAGCGCCAGCCCCGGCAGCGCGCGCCGCAATTGCCCCGACAGCCAATCTCCGAGCCGCGTCGCGATGCGCCCGCGCAGTTCGACCGTCAGACATTCCAGCGCGCGGTCGAGCACCACGCGCGGACGCATCAACGAAGCACCTGGGCCAAGCGTCGCCACCGGCAAAGCGCGCCACAACAGCATCGGCACCGCGCCTTCGTCCATCACCACCCTCAGATCGGCATCGGCTGCCTCGGCCAGCGCCAGCCCCCGCCGCGTGCGTTCGTCGCCCAGGCGGCGCTCGGCGGCGGCGAGCAGCAGGCGCTTGTCGGCGGCGCGCGCATCGGCGGCGACGGTGAAGCGAAAGCCGTCGAGCCGCCCGATCGCGTGATCCTCGACCAACACTTCGCCCTCCGGGCCAATCGTCACCGGCAGCGCGCGCGGATCGGCACCGATCTGGCGCATCAGCAAGGTGGTGCGCTTGTCGACGAAACGCTGCGTTAGGCTGAGATGGAGCGCATCGGACAGCCGTTCCTCGACTGCACTTGCCCGTGCAGACCAATGCGCCGGGTCGGCCAGCCAGTCGGCGCGGTTGGCGATGTAAGACCAGCTCCGCGCCGCTGCGATGCGCCCCGCCAGCGTCTCGACATCGCCCGCGACATTGTCGAGCCGGGCGATTTCGGCGGCGAACCATTCGTGCGGGACATGGCCCTTGCCTTCGCTGAGATAGCCCCACAGCCGCGCGACGAAGCGGGTATGCGGATCGACCCCCAATTTGCGGAAATCGGGCACGCCACACGCCGCCCATAACCGCGCGACCATCGCCGGATGCCGCGCGCGCGCACGCACGCCCGGTTCCTCGGCCATGCGCTTGAGCACCGCGAGATCGACCGATTGCGGTGCCGCCCACAGAGCGGGATGCTGCGGGCGCTGTTCGAGACTGTCGATCAGCGCATCGACGCTGGAATAATCGGGTGCGCCCTGCCGCCAATACAGCTGTTCGAGCGGGGGGAAGCGATGCTCCTCGATCGCCAGCACCTCTTCCGGCGTGAACGCCCCCGGCCCTTCCTCGACCAGCGCGCCAAAGGTCCCATCGCGCTGATGCCGCCCGGCGCGGCCCGCGATCTGCGCCATTTCGGCGATGCGCAGGCGACGCTGGCGGTAACCGTCGAATTTGTTGAGGCTGGCAAAGGCGACATGCGCCACGTCCATGTTGAGCCCCATGCCGATCGCGTCGGTCGCGACCAGATAATCGACCTCGCCCGCCTGGAACATCGCCACCTGCGCATTGCGCGTGCGCGGGCTAAGCGCGCCCATCACCACCGCAGCGCCGCCGCGCAGCCGACGGAGCATTTCGGCGACCGCATAAACTTCCTCGGCGCTGAACGCGACGATCGCCGAGCGTTTGGGCAAGCGGCTGATCTTCTTGGCCCCGGCATAGGTCAGCGTCGAAAAGCGCGGGCGGTTGATGATCTCGATCTTGGGGACCAGCGCCTTGAGCATCGGCCGCAAGGCTTCGGAGCCGAGCAGCATCGTCTCCTCGCGCCCGCGAGCCCGCAAAATGCGGTCGGTGAAGACATGGCCGCGCTCGGGGTCCGCGCCCAATTGCGCCTCGTCGAGCGCGACGAACGCCAGATCCTTGTCGAGCGGCATCGATTCGGCGGTGCACAGGAACCAGCGTGCATCTTTGGGCACGATCTTTTCTTCGCCGGTGATCAGCGCGACGCGAGTCTCGCCCTTCAGCTTGACGACGCGGTCATAGACCTCACGCGCCAGCAGCCGCAGCGGAAAGCCGATCATGCCGCTCGAATGGCCGCACATCCGCTCGACCGCGAGATGGGTCTTGCCGGTGTTGGTCGGGCCCAACACTGCCGTAACGGGCACCGCCGCGGCGGCGCGGTCTTCGTTTCGTTGCATGACCCCTGCAACATCGCGTGCCAGGAAGCGGTGCGCAACCGCTAGCTGCGAGAAATATGTGCCTTTGCGGAGATTTCCTTAACCATATTGAATTACGCGCTTTTCCCTAGGTTCCATCCCTTCGCCGCATAGACCAAACGCTTCGCCGCGCGCCGCCCGTTTCGGCGGCGCGGTTAATTTGACTTTAGGCTTTGCGCGGCACAGTCCTACGCTTGATGCTGCGGGGCGGGTACTGGCGGCAATTGGAATTTTCGGGGGCATCCTCAGCCTTGTTCTTGCGAAGCGATCATGGCCTGGAGCAGGCGGGCGGTACGGCGACGATGGCGTTCGGCCGCGCGATCGTGCCGCAGCCCGAACTGGGCTTGGTCGATCGGCTGCGCGCTGCCGCACTGCAGATCGATTGGGTGCCCGATCTCGGATCGCGGATCGGCTCGCTCGAATGGTGGCGTGGTGCCGCGACCTGCGCCGCCTTGTGCGCGGGCGCAATCGCGATCGCGCCGCCGATCGGTCGCCCCTTGCTCGGCACCATGCCCAGCCCGCTGACCGGCACCGATCGCGACGAAGCGCGCGCGCAGGCGATCGCACCGATCGCCTGGGGTGGTGACAGCGGGCGACACATGGCGGCGAACGACTTGGTCGTGCCGCTCGCCGAAGCGCCCGAACGCCCGATCGAGGATCGAACCGTCACCGTCGGGCGCGGCGGCGGCTTTGGCGACATGCTGCAGCGCGCAGGTCTGTCCGAACGCGATGCGCAGGATGCGACCGCGCTGATCTCGTCCGCCGTGCCGCTCGGCGATCTGAAACCCGGTACGCAAATTCCGATGACGCTGGGGCGGCGCCCCAACAAGACCGTCGCGCGTCCGCTGGAAGCGCTGTCGGTGCGCGCGCGCTTCGATCTGGAACTGACGTTGAAGCGCGTCGGCAGCGGCCTGACGCTCACCCGCCAGGCAATCGCGATCGACAACACCCCGCTGCGCATTCAAGGCCCGGTCGGCGGCAGCCTGTATCGCTCGGCGCGCGCGGCCGGCGTACCGGTCAAGCTGGTCGAAACCTATATCAAGGCGATCGCCACCAAATTCGCGATCGGGCGGGTGTCCTCGGGCGACACTTATGATCTGGTGATCGAGCGTCAGCGCGCCGCGACCGGCGAGCAGCAGCTCGGCAATCTGCTCTTTGCCGGGCTCGATCACGGCGACAAGAAGACGCAATTGGTCAAATGGACCGACGGCACCTGGTATGAGGCCTCGGGCCAGGCCGAGCGGCAGGGCATGTTCACCATGCCGGTGTCGATGGCGCGGGTGACGTCCAGCTTCGGGATGCGCTTCCACCCGCTGCTCGGCTTCACGCGGATGCACAAGGGTATCGATATCGGCACGCCGTGGGGCACGCCGATCCACGCCCCCGCCGACGGCACCATCGTCTATGCCGGGCGCAGCGGCGGATACGGCAATTTCATCAAGATGGCGCATGACGGCAACATCGTGACGTGCTACGGCCATCTCAGCCGGTTCGCGACGCGCTCGGGCCAGCATGTCGCGCGCGGCCAGGTGATTGGCTATAGCGGCTCGAGCGGTCTGTCGACCGGGCCGCATCTCCATTGGGAAGTCATCCGCAACGGCGTCGCGGTCAACCCGCGCGGCTTCTCCTTCTCCAGCATCGCCACGCTGTCGGGCGAGCAATTGCGCCAGTTCAAGGCGAAGGTGGCGAGCCTGCTCGCGGTACGTCCGGGGGCGTAACGCCCCTTTTCACCGAAGACGCGCGACCGCCTTACCGCCCCTGCGCGCGCCAGCGTTTGAGCGTGCGCGTGATCATCTCGCCCTCGCCGCCGGTTTCGCGCCATAGCCGTGAGAAGACGGGGTCGTCCGATGCCGGGCGCTTGTCGTCGGCCAGCGTATCGAAGGCGACGCGGATCGGGATCGCCACGCCCTCGCCACAGACGATCGCCTCGCGGTTGCGCAAGGCGGGGATCGAATCGAGAAATCCGCGCGCACCCTCGGGCATCGCTGCACGGACAAACGCCTGGTCGCGATCGTTGTTGAGCCGCATCGCGATGATCGTGCCGCATTGCGACAGCACACCCTCGGCCAGATCCGACGGCCGCTGCGTGATCAGCCCCAGCGCCACGCCATATTTGCGGCCTTCCTTGGCGATGCGGCTGAGGATGCGCCCGACGCTCGAAAAATCGGCATGCTGCCCGCTCGGAATGTAGCGATGCGCCTCTTCGCAGACGAGCAGGATTGGCCGCTGCGCTTCACCGCGCGACCAGATCGCAAAGTCGAACACCATCCGCGCCAGCACCGCCACCACCACCGAGGTGATCTCGCTCGGCACGCCCGACACGTCGATGATCGAAATCGGCTTGCCGTCGCCGGGCAAGCGGAAGATCCGCTCGAGGAACGCGCCCATCGTATCGGCGACCAGCATGCCCGAGAACATGAAGCCGTAGCGCGGATCGGCCTTGATCTCGTCGATCTTGGTCTTCAGCCGCAAATAGGGCGCGGTGTCACCGGCCCGATCGAGCTTGCCCATTTCGAGCTGGATCAGGTTGGACAGATCGCTCAGCAGATATGGCACTGGCGCATCGACCGTCAGCTTGCTGATCTCCTGCCCCAGCCGCCCCTTGGCGCGCGCGGCGAGCAGGCATTTGGCGAGGATGTCGGCATCGATCTGCCGCTCCGCGCCCGATGCGGTGACGAACACCTCGCAATGTTCGGCGAAATTCATCAGCCAATACGGCATTTGCAGATTGGACACGTCGTAGATCGCGCCATTGCCCTTGAAGGCGGCGGCATATTCGCCGTGCGGATCGACCATCACGATATGCCCCTGCGGTGCCAGCTCGCAGATGCGGTGAAGGATCAGCGCGGCCGCGGTCGACTTGCCGGTGCCGGTCGACCCCAGCAGCGCGAAATGCTTGCCGAGCAGCGCATCGACATAGAGAGCGGCGCGAATGTCCGGCGTCGGATAGACCGTGCCGATCTCGATGTTCGCGCGCTCGTCGGCGGCATAGACTTGCGTCAGATCGGCGGTCGACACCGGATAGACCGGATAGCCCGGCGTCGGATAGCGCGTGACGCCCCGGCGGAAATTATACAGCTTTCCGGTCAGCTTTTCCTCATCGCCCTCGCCCAGGAAATCGACCTGCGCGGCGATGCGGTCCTCATGCCCATCGACCAGTTTCAACGAACGGATATTGGCGATCAGCCATGACCCACTGACGCGCACCTTGATCTGGCTGCCGACCGATCCGGCGGCGGCGATGACGGGATCGCCATGCCCCATCGTCGTTTCAAGCGCGACGGGATCGAGCATCACCATGCTGCTCGACCCGGCAATGTCGAACACCATGCCGATGCACGGCATCTGCGCCAGCGGCACGGCTTGGACAAAGGCATTCCCGCCCGGCATCTCGGTCATCCAAAGCCCTTGCTTGCATCGAGCCGCTTTCATGCAGGGTGACCGGTAAAGATTGGGTGACGAACGGGGCGATGCCGAAAGCCTCCGCGACCGCGCGTGAGGGCGTGGTGCCGGGCCCAACGCCCGCCACAAATGCCCTCAGAAGCGCCGCGCGATCACCCCCGCGCCCCAGCCGAACAGCACCGACAGGGCCACGGCAACCAGCCCGTACGCCACCGAATGCCGATCCGCCGAACGCGCGACGAAGCGTTCGAAGCCCGATTTGCGGATGTCGATTTCGCGCGTTGCCACCGCCAAGACGCGGCCATCGCGGATCAGGAAGGTTTCCGCCGTGAAGCGCCCGACGGGCACCCGTGCGGGAATTGTGACGCGCGCACGATACAGCACGCCCTGCGTGATCTCGACCGCCCGCGGGGCTTCGACATACAGTCCGTTGCGCGCCTTCAATTCGACCAGCCCGCGCGCGAAACGGTCCTGTTCCTGCGTCGGCGCACTTGAGGCAGGCGACAATTGCAGGCTCGACAAACCCAGTTCGTAAATGGCTCTGGTGCGCGCATCGAGCATCCGCGCAATCGGCTTGGACGAGGCGATCGCATAGAAACTGGGGGCGGAGCGATAGCGCAAGCGACTGGCATTGACCCAGATCAGCCCGCCCAGTTTCTGCTTTTCGCGCACCAGGATCGATTGCACCGGCCCCTTCACCACCACCACGATGTCGGTCGGCTTGTCGTCATCGGGCAAGCGCCCGCCGGGATAAAGGATCGCACCGAACAGCAGCAAGTTCGCGCCGGTAAAGCTGTACTGGATCTCGATGTCGCGTTGCGACACGTCGGGCACCAGCACCGGCTTGGACTGCGCCATCAACAGCGGTGCCAGCAGAACCGCGATCCAGCCGCGCCTCACGACAATTCGACCGAATAGAGTTCGTCGGGCCGCCAGCCGAGCCCCAGCGCAATCCGCCCGGCGACGAGCAATACGATCACCGCCAGAGCGAGCCGCAGATATTCGGGCTTCACCTTCGCGGCAAAGCGCGCACCGATCTGCGCCCCCGCGACCGAGCCGAGCAGCAGCAGCGCCGCGAGTACGATATCGACCGCCTTGGTCGTCGTCGCGTGCACCATCGTCGCCATCGCGGTGACGAACAGCGTCTGGAACAGCGACGTGCCGACCACCACCTGCGTCGTCATGCCGAGCAAATACAGCATCGCCGGCACCAGGATGAACCCGCCGCCGACGCCGAGCAGGATCGTCAGGATGCCAACGCCGAAGCCAAGCAGCAGCGGGGCCAGCGGCGAGATATACAGCCCCGAGCGATAGAAGCGCGTCCGCAGCGGCAGCGATGCGACCAGTGGATGATGCCGCCGCTTGCGCGCCGTGGGCGCGAGCCCAAGCCGCGCCGCGCTAATCGCGCCCAGCGCCTCCTTGGCCATCATGCTGCCGATCGAGCCGAGCAATACGACATAGACGATCGCGATCACGGTATCGATCTGGCCGCTCGCCTGCAGCAAGCGGAACACCCAGCCGCCGAACACCGACCCGACCAGCCCGCCTGCGACCAGCACCCCGCCCATCTTGAAATCGACGCCCTTGCGCCGGACATGCGCGAACACGCCCGAGACGCTCGCACCGGTCACCTGGCTTGCAGCCGAAGCGGCGGCGACGGTTGGCGGAATGCCATAGACGATCAGCAACGGCGTGGTCAGAAAGCCGCCGCCGACGCCGAACATGCCCGACAACAGCCCGACGCCACCGCCCAACAACACGATGACGAGCGCGTTGACCGAAAGATTGGCGATGGGCAGGTAGATGTCCATTGCCCGACAGCGTTAGCCGCTCGCGCTTCCCGCGCAAAGCACGCCGTGTCAGAAATCGCTGCCGAGGGTTATCGCCAGCCCCGATCCCGGGCGCGCGGCCCCGGCGACGCGTTGCCGCCAGTCGAGCCCCAGCCGCACCGAACGCTCGCCAATCGGAATCACAAAGGCGAGCGACGGCCCAAGATCGAGCCGCGCCGCGCCACGCTGCGCCGCGCCCCACAGCCCTGCGCCGAGATCGAGGCGGACTCGGCCGATGTCGGCCAGCGGATGCGCGACGCGGAGGGCACCGTCGACATAAGCCTCGGTCGCGGTGCGGCGAATCACCCCCGCCTGGCCATAGCCTTCGAGCCGAAACCCGAGCGGCAGCGGCGTTGGATCAAGTCCGCCGACCACTGCGAGCGCCGGACCACTGCGTCCGCCCGCAATCGCGAAGCGCTGTTCGGCGACCAGGCGCAGCGGCAGGCGAGTCGGCTGCCATTCGACGCCAAGCGCCGCCTCGCGCAGGCCCGGCCCCAGCGGCGAGGACACGCGCCCGGCCAATGCGACGCGACGTTTGCGATCGATCGCATAAGTCAGCCGCACCCCCGCCTGCGAACCGCCGAGCTGCCCGCCAAGCCCGCCCGGCGCGAGCCCGACACCGCCACGCGCGAGCAGCCAGGCGCTCCCGGACCAGCGCGAGCGCGCGTGCGGTGCCGGGGGTTCGCGCGGCGGATGGGGCAAGCCTGGCACCAACGGGGCGGCCTGCGTTACCGGTTGCGGGTCGCCATAGCGGACCAGACCAAGCAGCGCGAGCGCGACCCGAGTCGGATCGGGCGTGCGGAGTGGCACCCTGCCATGCGCCTTGGCCACGGCGGCACGGTGCCAGCGCCGCACACTGTCCCCCGCCGCTGGTCCGGCGACAGCGACGGACGATTTCTCCGTGATCGCCGCGACCGGCACCGGCACGACCGCGCGAAACACGTCCGCCGCAGAATGGATATGCGGCCACAGCAATGCCACCCGCACCCCGACCCAGACCAGCAGGAACCCAGCGAGGAACCGCAAAGGGCGGCCCCGCCCGGCTTTCACTGATCGACCTGCGCCAGATCCGGAAAGGTGTGCTGGGTCTTGTCCCAGCGCAGCGCCGTCCCGCGCAGCGACGCGACATAGGCGACCATCGCGCGCCGCGCGGCGAGCAAGGCGATGAGATTGCCGACAAAGGCGCGCGGCAGCGACCACGCCGCCTCGCGCCAGCCATAGGCCGCACCGGTAAACGCCGCCCGCGAGGCAAGCCGCCACAGCAGCAAGACCGCGTTGACGTGCAACAGCCCCACCATCGGATCGGACAGCGGGAGCCCCCCGCCATCCAGCAGCGCATGGCCCAGCTGCGACGCACCCCAGGCCACCAACGCGACATAGGCGATCGCCAGCACCAGCACCGAAATCGGCGCGCGGCGGTCGCGCATGCGCATCCAATGTTCGTGCAGGTCGAGCGGGCCCGCCCACCCCATCCGGTC
>Ga0209482_1000814_pt1 | contig 24783 bp, 17 predicted proteins | sample CoawatmetaG10DNA_FD_187512 | JGI IMG/M metagenome (GOLD analysis project Ga0209482, IMG submission 187512) | Marine microbial communities from the West Antarctic Peninsula - Coastal water metaG104-DNA (SPAdes) (version 2) | ecosystem: Environmental > Aquatic > Marine > Coastal ...
ATTTAATGTGAGTTCTAGTGAGCCATTGATGTGTTTCAAAATGAAATCAGGCATTAAAAACTGTATCTTACTGTCTTCATCTCCTGCACCTCCAGGTTTTGGATTGAGTCGAGTAATAATGCCAATGGCATTTTTTAATTCAGTACTGGAAATACCTAATTTTTGTTCTATTTTGTCATAATGTTTTTTGGAAAATTCTTTGAAGCATACTTTAAGTACCTGGTAGGCTAAATCATTTTGACGGTCCTCGAGGTCTCTTCTTTCCAACTGAAGCATCAAACAGGTTTGCAAACTTTGTGCCCCTATTCCTGCAGGTTCAAAAGTTTGAATTTTTTTGAGTAGTTCACTTAATTCAAATCGATCTGTTTCAATGCCTTGCGAAAAAGCAAGATCATTCACGATGGCATCCAAATCTCTTCTGAGGTATCCATCTGCATCGATGCTACCCAAAAGTTGTTTTCCTAAAATATGCTGATGTTCATTTAGCTTAAGAAAGCCGAGTTGTGTCAATAACTGTTCGTGAAGGGTGGTGCCGATGCTTATGGGATATTCTTTGTCTTGATCCAGAGAATTGCTCCCATTTCCGGTCATTTTGTATCCGGTGTAGTCATCATGAAGATAATCTTCTGTACTATGGTCTGAGTCCTCTTTTTCTTCAAATGGATCTTTAGGTTCGTCATCTGACGAGGGCAGATCACCTTCTTCTAGGGCGGGATTTATTTCTAATTCTTCCTCAATTCGAGTATCAAGCTCAGCGGTAGGCACTTGCAACAGTTTAATAAACTGAATCTGTTGCGGTGATAATTTTTGCTGTAGCGATTGAGAGAGAATGAGTTTTTGCATAATAATCTGTCTGGCTTCAAAATTATCTAAATTATATAATTATCCAGGTTAAAATAAGTAAGATTGTGAGATTAAAAGGTCCTAAGTTATCATGTAAAAAGCAATTTTTAGTTTGTTTATTATTCAATAAAACGCATCTATTCTTTATATGATTTCATCATTCCACTTATTTGTGGTTTTTTTGCTGGATACATTAGATTAAATCATTGTGGAGAATCAAAAAAGAATAAAAATTAAAGCCTTATTGGCATTAGCATCCTTGAGTGAGGAAATTGTTGTTAAAGGATGGGTGCGGACTAAAAGAGGTAGTAAAAATGCGGTCTTCATAGCGATGAATGATGGTTCCACGATACATAACATTCAAGTGGTGGCCGATCCTGAGCTTTTCGGCGAGGATTTACTTAAACGGATTAGCACAGGGGCCAGTATCGCAGTTACAGGTCTTTGGGTGGCTTCGCTGGGATCTGGTCAGACCCAAGAGCTGCAGGCAAAAGCTATAAAAGTATTGGGTGAAGCCAATCCGGAGACTTATCCGTTGCAGCCTAAGCGGCATAGTTTAGAGTTTCTCAGAGAGATCGCTCATCTACGGCCCAGGACGAATACGATGGGTGCTATTTTACGGGTGAGACATGCGGCAGCATTTGCTATCCATCAGTTTTTTAATGATAAGGGATTTTTTTATTTTAACAGTCCTTTGTTAACCACCTCGGACGCTGAAGGTGCAGGCGAGACCTTTAAGGTGACCACTTTAAATCTTGAAAAAATACCTTTAGATGATGCGGGTAAGGTAGATTACCGAGAAGATTTCTTTGAAAAGGAAACTAATTTAACCGTTTCTGGACAATTAGAGGGTGAATTAGCGGCATTGGCTTTATCTGAAATCTATACTTTTGGGCCTACTTTTCGTGCGGAAAATTCTAATACTACAAGACATCTGGCAGAGTTTTGGATGGTTGAACCTGAGATGGCTTTTTATGATCTCAAAGACAATATGGATCTGGCTGAAGAAATGTTAAAATATTTGGTAAAATATACGCTCGATCATTGCCTAGATGACCTCACTTTTTTAGAAAAAAGAGAAATTGAAGAACAAAAAAATAAACCACTCGCCGAGCGAAGCGAGCAGCCACTTTTAGATCGTTTGCGTGGGATTTTAGCGGATGATTTTGAAAGGATTTCTTATACCGAAGCCTTTCAGATTTTAAGAAATTCAAAGCCTAACAAAAAGAAAAAATTCCAATTTCCTATAGATATATGGGGTGCCGATTTACAATCAGAGCATGAAAGATTCCTTGTGGAGAAACATTTTAAAAAGCCGGTCATTATATATGATTATCCAAAAGACATTAAATCTTTTTATATGCGCTTGAATGACGATAATAAGACGGTAGGGGCCATGGATGTTTTGTTTCCAGGGATCGGTGAAATCATAGGTGGTTCGCAGCGAGAAGAGCGTTTGGACGTATTAACAGAGCGCATGGAAGAAAAGCAGATACCGGCTGCTGAAATGGATTGGTTTTTAGATACGCGCAGATTTGGTACGGTGGAACACAGTGGTTTTGGTTTAGGTTTCGAGCGTATGATTCTATTTTTAACGGGGATGTCCAACATCAGAGATGTGATTCCATTTCCACGGACTCCTGGAAATTGTGAATATTAAGCTATTATTTATTTAATGCTTTTTATGTCTGAATAGGCTATATTTGGTTATAATAATCATGTATACGATGCGCTTTATACATTTTTTTGAACAGATTACGACCCTACAGAAACTAAGTTGGGTTTTCGGATGCCTGTCTTTTTGCTGGCTTCTTGAGGCTGGAATACCCTTATTCAAGCATTCATATAATAAATGGAAGCACGATGGGATCAATCTGGTTTTTTTTTCATTTTCTGCGCTCATCAATCTGGTAATAGGCCTGTTGGCCGTAGGCGTTTTTGTTTGGATTGATGCGATGCAGTTTGGACTGCTCCATTGGGTGGTATTGCCTGTATGGCTTGAGGTACTCATCGCTGTGATGGCCTTGGATTTATTTGGACAATACGTCATTCATTTTATGTTACATCGTGTCAAATGGATGTGGAAGATGCACATGGTTCATCATAGTGACACCCAAGTGGATGCCACAACAGGCACACGACATCATCCGGGTGATTATCTTACCCGCGAATTGATGGGCTTGTTGACGGTTTTCTTTTTTGGTATCCCCGTTGCCTATTGGGCTTTTTACAGGATCTGTTCTATTTTTTTTACCTATTGGACCCATGCCAACATCACCCTTCCTGTATGGTTGGAAAAATCTTTAGCCTTGGTCCTAGTGACACCGAACATGCACAAGTTCCATCATCATTTTGAACGCCCCTGGACCGACCGCAATTTTGGTAATATCTTCTCCCTTTGGGATCGTATTTTTGGGACCTTTATTTATGAAAATCCCAAAGCTATAAAATTCGGACTGGATACTTTAGATGGGGCCCGGGATGAAGATCTTTCTTATCAATTGGGACTCCCATTTAACAAGAACATCAAAACAGATGATTAATTAATGCTGCCGTGCTTTATTTAGCTGTGCTTTAAATAAATTAATCTCATCCATCCAAGTTTCTTCATTTTCAGCATCTTCATACAAATTGCTTGCTTCTTGGTGGGCCTCAGTTATTTGCGTCACCCATGAATCAATTTGTTGATCAATTTGCGCTACTGAAAAAGGTCCATTAATGAATTGTATTTTAAATGTTTCATAGGTTTCGGTGTATTTTGTCCACCCTCGCGTAAGTTTATCACAGGCAGCAGATTTTTGAGGTAGGCCCCAAGGCCCGTATCCGAAAGGTTCGCAATCGTTTCGGGAACCTCCCCATTGATCTGCGATCGGAGTTACTGGATTGGCATTGGAAAGGATATTTTCAAAAGCATTGTCAAGATCCCATGGAATGAGATGGAGTTGCTGGGTTGCCGGTTCTTCATACCAATAATAATTATGATTGGTGCAAACTCCATCATCACAGTACCAATGAAAGGCACCATCATCGTTTCGGATGAGCCGGTCTACCACTGCATATGAAATAATTTCGTTTGGATTCATATAGTTAGAAATGATCTCCTGCAGATTTTCTTCACTGGCCTCAGCTATTTTTTGTCCAAAATCGCGGATTAAGTCAACATTAGGATGATTGTTTTCGTTCGTCTTGAGTGCGTCTAAATAATGGTCAACCGGATAGGGGATGCCCTCTGAATTGAGGGGCCAAATTTCTTTGTATAAATTACCTCCCTTGTCATCGAAATTTTCTTTAATGAACCGGTTATCTATTTGTTCGACTAAGGCATAGACCCCAGTGTAGATTCCGTTGATATTTAATCGCGCATGCACCGCACGAGGAGCAGGAACTCCCATTTGTCTAAAAAGCCAATAACCTACGCGCTCGTGCATTTGAGAGTCATCATTGTTCATTGAATGGAATTGAAGTTTTTTGAGTCCATAAAATTTTTCTGATTTCCCCTCCCAATTGATTTTAATTTTCATGGATAATTTGGTGCAAATTTTTATACCAGACGGTTCAAGCCAATTGGGTCCATCTACGCATCCTACAAAGGCACCAATAGAACCTTTGTATCTAATCCCCACGGGGCTTAAGGTGTCGTTTTCAAAGATTAACATTCCTTGAACATATTCTTCAGCTGTAGGATCTGCATTGAGTAGATTTAAATTTTCTTCTGAGAGGACCAAATCAAATGTATGTAAACTTTCTTGATCAAAAATATATTCAGAGTCAAAATTCAGATAATTTTCGCTGCCATCAGGAGTAATGGTCAAGGGATTTTTGATGTCGCTCTCGGGTACCCCATTGTCTAGAATGTTCGAATCGGCTGTAATTTCATCCTCAATGGTTTCATCCTCTGGAGCCTCATCATTTTTGCAAGAGATGATGGTAGGTAATAAAAGAAAACCTATAAAGGGAACTATTTTACTTAGAAATGACATCAGAATAATTGAATCAAGTCATAAATTATTAAATAAATGATCGCAAAGATAATCTTTCCCCATCATTTTTTTTTCTTCATGATGACTTATTGATTGTGATCATTGATTATTTTCCAACTGCATCCTATGGAGACATAGTTCATGCGGTCGCTTACCCCGGTACCAAATGAAAAATCGAATTGTAAATTATCATGCACCAAATACGTAAATCCCGCATCAAAGTTGACCACAGGTTCTTTAAAATTTGATAGCATTCCGTAGGGCTCTACATATATACTGACATGGCTATTTAAACTGAATCCCAATGCAGCACTATAGGTCAAATCTCCCCTATCAAGACCAAAATAATTATAACCTATATTGTAACCTATAGCCGTATATTCATTGATTTCATGAGAAATAGAAAGTTTATTTATAGTTCCAAATGACCTGTCGGTGAGTCCGTCACTTCCTGTCGGTAATCTCAAATGAGAAAGCCAGGCTATTTGGGTAAGGCTTTGCGCTTTTCTATACAACTGAATTTTGGTTCCTATTTCTAAATCACTGATACCTTTTGTTATTTTTTCTTGAAACCTAATTTGTTCAATTTGACTGAGTATCCTCAATTCAAATCGTTCACTGATCCCCTGCCTAAATAGGGTGGTAGGTGCCAGTAATTGTTCAATAGCATTGGAATGATCTCCTTCAAACCCAAATTGAAACCCAGCTTCAATTTGTAAAGTACCCTTCTCAACGGTTGAAGAACTCTCAGTTTGGTTTGGTCGATCTGTAATGATCTGGGCTGATCCTTCATGGTTTAAAAGCGCAGCAAAGCAAAAGGGAATCCAAAGAATGTATCTATTGATGATTTGATTCATAGAACTAAAAAAGGGGGTAAAAGAGCGGTTTGTTGAATAGATACTAAAATTCAAAGGTCGGTCGGAATACGCTAATAAATGGCTAATAATTTTTATTATTTAAATTTAGAAAAATGGGTATTTGAAAAACATAAAGAATAAATACGCAAAGTGATTTTGTGAATTGCTCTGTATTTTTTTAATAAAAAGGGCAGCGTTAAGTTAACCTTGCTTTTAAAGGGTAAAAGTGCAAAGAGTTATGATGGGACCCTAAATGAATCGCTGCGTATTTTATAGAGTAGGCGTAAAATAACATTATGCATTTACCATTGGCCCTACTTCTTTCCCAATTAATTCGATCGCATCTTTAAGTTCTTGATGAGACAAACCTGCATTGTCCATTTGAAAACTAAATCTAGAGATGCCTCCCAAACTTTCACTATGTCTTAATATTTTTTCGGATACTGCTTCAGGACTTCCAATAACTAAGGCACCTTTGGGTCCAATTTGCTGATCAAAATGGCTTCTGGTCACCGGAGGCCATCCACGCTCCTTTCCTATTCGGGTGAAGGTTTCCGCATAGCCCGGATAATAGCGATTTTGAGTGGCAAGACTATCTTTACCAACGTAGCCCAAAGAATGAAGACCGACTTTTAATGTAGCTGGGGGATGCCCTGCTTTTTCACCCGCCTCTCGATAGAGGTCTACCAGCGGTCGAAATCGATGGGTTTCACCACCGATGATGGCAATCATGAGTGGCAATCCCAAGGTTCCGGCGCGTACAAATGAGGCGGGAGTACCCCCAACACCCAGCCAGATGGGAAGTTTCGGTTGTAAAGGGCGAGGATAAATAGATTGGTTTTGTAAAGTGGGCCGAAATTTGCCCTCCCAGGTGATGCTTTCATGATCCCGTAGCTGAAGTAACAAGCCCAATTTTTCACTAAATAACGCATCATAATCAGATAAATTCAAGCCAAATAAAGCAAAGGATTCGGTAAAAGAACCTCTTCCAGCGACTATTTCCGCTCTTCCGCCAGAAATAAGGTCAAGTGTCGCGAAATTTTGAAAAATGCGAACAGGATCCGCAGCACTTAATACGGTGACGGCACTGGTCAGTTTGATATTTTTTGTTTGAGCTGCTGCTGCGGCAAGCAATAGGGTGGGAGCGGAATCAAGAAACTCTTGACGGTAATGTTCACCAATACCAAAGACATTCAATCCAACTTCATCAGCAAACTTAATGCGATCTAAAAGTTCTTCTATGGCCAAGGCTGCATTTTTTGGAAGTAAACTTCCTTGATCCAAAGTGGCTGCGGCAAAACTATCTACTCCTATTTCCATTTAAGGGTTTTTTAAGCTATGATGACAAAAGGCGGTAAGCCCTAAAATAATTTGCAGAATGCAAAAATTTAATTTTATTTAAATAGATGTAAGATAAGAAAGGAGCTTTTTTGATGATTCTATTCTGTATTTAAAAATTGCAGGGTGTGGGCAACACTTTCTAAGGGCCGCTCTTCCATGGGAACGTGTCCTGTATCCTCCATAATTTCTACTTTTGAATGGGGGAGATCCTTTGAAAATCGTGTAGCGTGAGCGACAGGGATCCAATGATCATTGCGCCCCCAAAGAATTAAGGTGGGTGTCGTGATTAGTTTTAGACGCGCGGTATGATCGATCATGGGTTCATTCGCTTTGGCGATGAATGCCGCTCTATTACCCACTCTTAGGGTAAGATCATGGTATCTTTCAATCAGGGAGTCTGTGATTTTCTCAGTATCAAAATAGACTTCTTTTAGATTTTTTTCAATAAAGTATTTGGGTGTGATTTTTCCCACTAACTGATTGATGAGGGGTATTCTGGCCAGCTTAAAAACGAAAGGGATTTCTTCTGCATCATAAAAACCAGCAGGATCAAGAAGTACTAATTTTTTTATTTGGTCAAGGTGATGAGAGGTGTAATACCAAGCTATTTGTCCTCCTAGTGAATTGCCAGCTAAATAAAGACTATCGATATCTAATTTCGTGAGAAATTGATCAAGAAAACTTGCATAGTATTCCATACTGTAATCATGATTGGCATTCGGACCGGTCAATCCGAAAGCGGGCAAATCCATTCTGATTACTCGATGGGTTTGGGTCAATACTTTGGTCCAATCCTCCCAGGTATGTAAAGAGGAACTGGTACCATGGATGAGGACGATGGGCATACCTTGACCTTCGTCTCGATAATGCACCTTTAAGTCATCTATCCATATGAATTTTGAGGCATTATTGGTGTATTTTTTTTCAATATATGCTTCGGTAAGATCTGGAGTAATACTCATACCAACACCCAAGAATACCAAGCTCATGCTCGAGATCATGCCTATAAATAAATACTTTCTTTTCAATATCATACTCAGTTATTTAATGCCTTTTTGAAGCTTCATTTTAAATCTATATAACCCTTTTTGGTCTGATTTCAGACCCCAAAAGAGGCCCAAAAGTCAGCTTCCATAGCTTTTTCATCTATTTGAGAATAGATGATTACCTCACGTTTGAAATTGTCGTGAGGGGTAATTACCTTTTTCTTTTGACACAGTTGAGGTTTGGCCAATGCTTGAATAGCAGCAACATCCCACATCGTCCAATGTTTTTTCTCAGGATCTGTTTCTTGCCAAAAACGATCATAATTTTCCCATAAGGTAACCAGATAATCAAAAACGCCCCCCTTGCCTTTGAAGTATTGATCCACTTGTTTTTTATCAAAAATGAGGGCTTTGGAAGCGGTGGCTGTCATGATCTCAAGCTCTAAACTTTGGGTGTTTAATAATACATTTAAAGCATTTGGATCATTGTCTGTATTAAATTCTCTCTTACTCCATGTTTGATCCTCTATGTTGTACCAAAGTCCTAAATAACAACATCTCAGTTTAGGTAGAATACTGGGATCTAAGAGGAGTGCCGAAGCGGTATTGGTGGCGGGCCCCAAGGTCAGTACGGTTAATTTTTCACCTGCAGGCATTTTATGCGCTTCTTCAATGATCAGACGGGCTGCAGGAGAGGGTTGAGCTCGGAGTTGACTGACCATGGGGGTATTGGATCCCATAGGATGGGGGATAGCTGATTTACCCATCAGTGCTAAGAGGTCCTCGTTCATTTGCTGACTTCGACCTACTGAATCATTGGGTGCTTGTGCTTGGGTATGCCATTGAGCTGAGCAAAGCCCTTTAATATCGAATCCCGGTTCCACCAAAGCCCTTGCAATAGCGAAAGCATCATCCACCTCGTTGGCTGTATCCGCATCAATAATGAGGCCGATCGGGTTGACGTTATTTTTATTCTTCTCAGTGGCATTAAGGGAGGGAAGGGGACCCAGAAAGCTACCTGCGCACGCCCAAGTTAATTTTTCTAGAAATTTTCTACGGTATGGATCTTTGATCATCTTAAGATTAAAATGAATGGATAAATAATTTGAGATCCGGAGACCATCAGAGATTGAATAGATACTTTCAAATAATTAATTATTCCTTTTTTAAGGTGGGATACGTTATCCCGAGTTGCTCCATGTAAGAGTCATATTTGGTTTCATCGTAATAAAAAGGCTTCAGCTTGGGCGCAAAGTTTTCCATAATCATGGTATTTAGGTGTACGGCAGGCTCATCTTCTACGCCAACCATGGGTATGTATTTTTGCTTGGAGGCTTGTTCTTCATCAAAATATTTCCAAGCTTGTGAAACGAGTTCTGGTTTCAATAGGAAATCAAGTAAGGTCATGGCTTCTACTTGTGCTCCTGAGATGACTCCTTTATGGGCAATGGGTGTAGCCATGGCAATGGCATTAGACCAATGATGACCTTGAAGACCTGGTATATTTGATGGGTATCTTAAGGTAACCGTAGGCACTTTCCAAGAGATGTCTCCGATATCGTCTGATCCACCACTTTTGGGTTCCGTGATAGGGAGTCCTATGGGATCTAATACAACGGCTAGTCCATCAATTTCACTAGGAGAGGTTACTTTTTTTTGTACCGCTTTGGCCAAATTCTGGTCGTCATCGCTCCATTCAGGTAATCCAACTTGCAAAATATTTTCATACATAGTTTCAGCGATGACCTTATTAAAATGTCTTGGCCAGGCAGAGCCCAGGATTTTACTAGATAAAGTAGTTTGGGTCATCAGGGCCGCACCTGCAGCGACTTCATTGGCACGTTCATACATTTGCATGATTTTCGGGTACGTAATTTCTCTAAAATAATACCAAATAGAGGCCTTAGAGGGAACAACATTGGGTTGATCTCCCCCATCTGTGATAACGGCATGGGATCTGCCTAAGGGGTGCAAATGCTCGCGATTGTACTGCCAACCAATATTCATAAGTTCAACGGCATCAGCGGCGCTCTTGGCACGCCAGGGTGCTCCAGCAGAGTGGGCAGATTCACCCGCAAATGTATATTCGACGGAGATCATACCCGTTCCCGAAGCGGGACCATAGGAGACGCCTAAGTTGTTGCTTACATGCGTAAAAACACATAGATCAACCTCATCAAAATATCCATCTCTGGTATAGTAGGCCTTGGTACCGAGTTGTTCTTCAGCGACTCCTGGCCAAATGATGAGGGTACCTTGTATATTTTCACGCTCCATAATTTCTTTAACTGCAAGAACTGCTACGATATTGAGGGGTGTGCCTGAATTATGGCCCTCTCCATGACCGGGAGCTCCTTTTACGATAGGATCATGATAAGCCACTCCAGGTTTTTGCGAAGCTTTGGGAATACAATCAATATCACTTCCTATAGCAATCACGGGCTTACCGGAACCCCATTTTGCCCACCAGGCAGTTGGAACTCCTGAGATACCATATTCAACTTCGAAGCCATTATTTTTAAGAATTTCTGTGAGGTATTTTGAAGTTTCAATTTCTTGAAAGCCTAATTCTGAAAAACTAAATACCTTATCCACCATGACCTGGGCCATTTTCGACTTGGCCAGTACGTTTTCTCTTACTTCTTTTTTGAGTGCTTTGATTGAGGAATTTTTCTTTTGGGCGGCTACCGATGCAACCATCAAAATAGCGATTAAGTATAAATGTAGTTTTTTCATGATTTTTTGACTCTAACGAGGTTCAACCTTTAAGGTAGTCTTTTCTTAGCTTTTTGTGGTATTGATTTTTATTCAAGTGGATCAAATATTTTGTTGAAGGTAAATGAGATTGTTTACAGGCGAAGGGTGTGAAGAAATAATGCTTCTGATCAATTTCTTGTAAAAAAAATGTTTTTTAAATAAATAAAGCCACCATCAAATTGATCAGCACCCATGATATAGATAGGGGCCGTCACATTTTCGAGATTTCCCTGCACGTTGAGGTCTTTGATGTTAAAGGTCATGTGCTGCCAATCTTCATTGAGTGAATACGGCATATCAAATCCAAATGAAACATAATTATTGATTAACGTCTCTTCTGCATAATAACCCGTTTGAAACCCTAAATTAAAGGAGGATTTGGTAGTTCCTTTGATGTCAAAATGAAGCTTTCCATTTTCGAAAAGTGATAAATTTTCTCCCTTGCCATTTCCTTGAATTTCAATGCCGGCACCCCACCAAGCGCCTGTACCTGACTGCAGGATAATGACACCCTTTTCCGACATTTTTAATTGGCAGGTACCTTCCCAAACATTTAATTTTAGAGGGGCGCTGGGATGGCCTGATGGTTGATTAAGAGCATCATGGCTGATAATGTATGCTTGCTCGATTACCTTTTCGCCTAGCTTTCGAGTCGTATTTATTTTTGTAATTTCGTAAATGCCCAAGTCTTCTTGGGTCGGGGGCGGAAGGACTTCATGCATCATCGCTTTAACATTGCCCTGATGACTTTTCTTGATGGGGTTTCCATTTCGAGTAAGTCCGGCATAATTACCGGTATCTACTGACTCCCATAAGGCGTACTTGGCTTTACCCTCTAGGGTAAACAATCCAAAATGATTTTCTGATCCTGTTGGATTTGCTTGGTCTTTCCACACTTCATCAAAGGCCTCAAAAAAGAAGCAGGTAATGCCCGATTCCTGAGTCCATTCGTGGACTAACTCAAAATACTTCTTTTGCTTGTATTCATCAGCGGCTTTTGAACCATTTGATCCGTAATTAACAGAAGCAGTAGTTGCCCAACCCGTTTCTCCTATGTGAATGCTTTTATTGGGATCTAGACGTTCAATATAACTGCGTGTTTGCTCATACTGCGTTTGGGCATAATTTTTTACCCTAATCATAGCCGCATCTATCTGTTCTTGTGGGGATAATGTTTGTCCATCTTTTGGAATGATCCAAAAATTAGGATTGTAATGCGTGTCATGAAAGGGATAGGTATGTAAAGAAATAAAATCTACCGCCTCAATAAGTTTTTCTAAATCGGGGGTATGATAACTTTCATTACCCCCTCCCCATGATTCAAAATTATCCGAACTCGTAATCCATAACTGCTCGGGTAACGTTCCTGTTTGCTTGAGATTTTGTAAATAGTTTACCCATTTTAGTACGATACTTGGAGTCACATAGTACTGGGATGCCCAATGGACCATAGATTCATTGCCCACGGCGATCATTTTGATGATATTAGGGTATTTTTTGGCCCATTCGACGGCCTTTGCTATCTCTTGACTATTTTGAATGAGATTACCTTCTCGATGATTGATTTCAGCAGTCCAGGCACCTTTGCATTCGATCCAAGTACCGAGCATTACGTACATTTCAAAAGTAGGATCTTCTTTTTTCATCAGACTGATGGCCTCAAGTAAGCGAGAGGTCTCCCCAAACAATTGGGTATTGTAGGTTCTAATTAATTTTATTCCCATTGCCTCAAGGAGGCGCATGTCTTCTTTTATTTCTGCAATCGATGGAGCAATGGTTCTTGTGTTATGGCGATAACCACCATATGAAATCGCAGGATAGGCCTTATTTCCTAAAATTTCGGATGCGGTTACAAATGAGACAGGAGATTTTTTCTGGCCACAATGTACGCTCAGTGAAATGATTGATCCTACACACAACAAGATCAGATAAAATTTTGATGGAATCATAAGTTACAAACTTGCAGTGTTTTTTTGATTCATTGAATAAAAATGCTCAAAAAGCCAGAGTCTCAATTACGGAGTGTTGAGAAGCGCATTGAACTACAAGAGTAGAGCTCTATTTTTTTATGAAAAACTAAAGTATTTTGATCCAAATTTTATGTTAAGGTAACTTTATGATATTCCAATTTAAGTGACAAGGCCTTAATTGCTTTTTATTACATGGGTCTTAGAATAAGAATAATAAGTGAAATTTATGTCTAATTAAGTGCATTTCAAAATAGATGGCATGGTTAGCTTATTGGTTTCATTGATAGTTTATTTTAGGGTTAAAGTATTCTAATTCCTAGTTTTTGATCACGTTTGACTTAGGTAGGGCTTTCACCAAGTGGATAAATGATTTCCAGGAGGTTCTATGAATATTTTTCATTTTTATTAGTAATATTTAATCATTCATTTTCATTTATGATAGTATTACTATTATATTTGCTTATTAAAATAACTAAATGCAAGATTTATTCACTTCTTTCAGTCTTCAAGTCAATAATCGGGTTTATATAAAGAATCCGGAATCCAGTGCTTTGGGGCGTAAGATTGTTGAGTCTAGTATTAATTTGATCGATGACGTGGGCTTTGAGGCTTTTACTTTCAGAAAATTAGGGTTAGAAATACATTCCAACGAGGCTTCGATCTATCGATATTTTGAAGGTAAGTACAAGCTATTGCTGTATTTGACTTCATGGTATTGGAGTTGGATGGAATATCGAATTGCCTTTGGTTTGGCCAATATCCCTGCTCCCGAGGAACGCTTAGATAAAGCCATCAAATTGCTCACTGAAAATATTGAATTGGATGGGAGCTTTGAGCATATTAATGAATACAAACTCAATAAGATTGTCATTGCTGAGTCTTCGAAATCCTACATGACCAAAGAGGTGGATCAGAATAATAAAGAAGGGTTTTTTGCCGGCTATAAGCAATTAGTAGGAAGGGTGAGCGATATCATCTTAGAAATTAATCCCACCTACAAATATCCCCACATGCTGATATCCACAATTATTGAAGGGGCGCATCATCAAAGATTTTTTGCACAGCATTTGCCACGTCTTACCGATGCCGTCAATGGAGAAGATGCTATTATTGAATTCAGTAAGGAGGCAACATTTAAAGCCATCGGTGCCAAGCGGCCTACAAAATAATTAGCTATGATTGGGTCGATACAAAATAGAATTATTTTCATGAGATTGGCATGTTTAATGTTTAATATCCTGATTTTTTTCAAGGCTGTGGACACAGATCATACCACTAATTTCAATACTGATCTCTACGAGCAAGGAGACCAAGGGATGGAAGAATCTCAAGAGGAGGTTGCTTATAAAACACCCATTGCGAGTATATTCATTAAAATCAAAGACTTGACAATACGGTCTTTGAGATACACTACACATATATTTGAATACCGCTACCAAAATCCTTTGGTTGATATATTAATACCGCCACCGAAGTAGCGGTTATTTTACCTCTAAGCATACTTTTTATGAGATCTTGATCAGATAGTGGAGATTTCAAAAGTGGATATTTTTCATTTATAACGTTATACGTTAAGAAATTAATAAGAATAATTATATGCAAAAATTGAATAATAAAGGATTTTTCCAAAACCTAAAATATGACTTCCCTGCCGGTGTTGTGGTGACGTTGGTCGCGATTCCTCTTTGTCTAGGAATCTCCCTAGCCTCAGGCGCACCCTTATTTTCCGGACTTGTAGCGGGAATTATTGGGGGTGTCATTGTCGCCCTCATCAGTGGATCTGCTCTGGGGGTAAGTGGTCCTGCAGCTGGATTAGCAGTTATCGTATTTGCAGCTATTGAAGAGTTGGGATCTTTTGAGTCTTTTTTACTAGCTGTTATTGTAGCTGGAGTCGTTCAAATAATATTGGGTCTGTTAAAAGCAGGCATCATTGCTTATTTTTTCCCATCCTCCGTTATCAAGGGAATGCTGTCGGGTATCGGTATAGTGATATTTTTAAAACAAATACCCCATGCATTTGGCTATGATGCCGATCCAGAAGGAGATTTGGGATTTTTTCAAAAAGATGGCCATAATACGCTTAGTGAGTTGACGGTAATTTGGGATTTTTTTAGTCTGGGTCCTGTCATCATCTCCGTTTTATCACTTTTGGTACTGATCATATGGGAACAAGCTTTTGTGAAAAAATATACTTTCTTTAAACTGATCCAAGGTCCACTTGTAGTGGTGAGTTTGGGTATTGGGTTGAACTTGTTGTTTCGAAATTGGCCCGATTTGAATTTATTGGTCACTCAGGTAGTGGATATCCCGGTAGCCAATTCTTTTGGTGAGTTTCTAGGACAATTTGCATCTCCTGATTTCACGCAATTGGGAAATCCGCGGATTTATATTTTGGGAGTGACCATCGCTGTAGTAGCCAGTCTTGAAACCTTGTTATGTCTTGAAGCGACAGATAAATTAGATCCTTACAAGCGCGTGGCTCCTCCCAATAAGGAATTGGTGGCTCAAGGGATCGGTAATGTCGTTGCTGGATTTATAGGTGGACTTCCTTTGACGCAAGTCATCGTGAGGAGTTCTACCAATATTCAATCTGGGGGTAGAACCAAAGCATCCGCTTTTTTTCATGGAGTCTTGATGTTGATTTGTGTGGTGTTATTACCGGGGGTAATCAATTTGATCCCTTTAGCGAGTCTTGCAGCCATTCTATTGGTAGTGGGCTATAAGTTGGCCAGCTTCAATGTACTCAAACAAGTATACAAAATGGGGCGGGCGGAATTCATTCCCTTTATTGTGACCATCTTGGGGATCGTTTTTACCGACTTATTGACAGGTATATCTATTGGGCTTGTATTGGCGATATTTCATATTTTATGGAACAATTACAAAGCGGCTTATTTTTTCGATGCTGACTCTTATGTACCCGGTGAGCCCATTAAAATTCAATTGTCTGAATCTGTTACTTTTCTTAACAAAGCGGGAATTTCTAAGGCCCTCACAGAATTACCTGACGGTAGCACTGTGATGATTGATGCTAGTAAAACCGTAAGTATTCATCCTGATGTGATAGAGATAATTTCAGATTTTGAGGCATCTGCCGAAAACAGAAGTATTTCTGTGAATTGGACAGGGTTAGCCCAGGAAAAAAATAAAAATGCCCAAAACAGTTTATTTGAGATCATTAAAAAGCACAATACAATAATTGAAACTAAAGAAATTTAAATTTAAGATTATGATAAACAATATTGATAATACGGGTATCCAGACGGTAGAAAGTCAGGCCACCATTACTCCAGAAATGGCTATTGAATTATTGAAAAAAGGAAATCAGCGTTTTGTAGCTAATCAGACCATTCAAAGAGATATCTCTACGCAAGTGGCACAAACAGGAACCGGTCAATATCCCTTTGCTGCTGTTTTGGGTTGTATTGATTCTAGGGTACCTGCTGAATATGTCTTTGATCAGGGAATTGGTGACATATTCAATGCGCGTGTAGCGGGAAATTTTGTGAATACGGATATACTAGGCAGTTTAGAATTTGCTTGTAAAGCAGCAGGCTCTAGGGCAATTATAGTCTTAGGACACAGCAGTTGTGGAGCGGTAAAAGGAGCTTGCGATCATGTAGAGCTCGGTAACTTAACTCATATGCTTGCTAATATTCAGCCGGCCATGGATGCGGTAACTGGGGACTATGAAGATAAAAGTTCAAAGAACGCGGCTTATGTACAAGACGTTGCTGATAGAAATGTAGCCCTTACTGTAGCTAAAATTAAAAGTGATAGTCCTGTGCTCAACGAACTTTACAAAAATGGAGAAATAGATATTGTTGGAGCCATGTATGATGTGCATACCGGAGTCGTTTCATTTATATAATTTCTATGCGTACTGGCCCAAAGATTAAGCTCTTCGTACTCCTATTTTTTGCTACTTTCTCGGCTTTTTCTCAGTCGGATGAAATGGGAAATTGGCTGATGTATTTCGGGCAAAATAAGATAAAGGAACGTTGGAGTCTTCATACGGAAGTTCAATACCGTAATCATACGCTTGCACCTGTCAATATCGAACAGCTCTTGTTACGGGGAGGGTTGAATTACCATTTGGCTCCTCATGCTTTGGTGACAGCAGGGTACGGTTATGTGACTTCTTACGATGAAGCGGATTCGAGTACGCCTTTGTCCAAAGAACACCGTGTATGGCAGCAGTTTATTTTAACCAACGTAGTAGGTCGTGTTAAGTTTGAACATCGCTACCGCGTGGAGCAGAGATGGGTCAGTGGTGATTATAGAAATCGTTTGCGTTATCGATTGATGTTCACGGTGCCACTCAATCGGAAAGTGATGGAGCCAGGAACGGTATTTTTAGGGGTCTATGATGAAATTTTCGTGAATACCGAGCAAACATTTTTTGATAGAAATAGATTATATGGAGCTTTGGGATATCAATTTAAACCGGAGTTGGCCGTTCAGGTCGGTATGCTCTATCAAAGAGTCAATGCTTATGGTAAAAAATATCTACAGTTGGCCTTGATATATAATCCAGATTTAAGGAAGAACTCAAAGAATTAAAAAAGAACTTTACATCTGGATTTTTATATTTATCGTTTGGCGAGCTTCCCAAGCATCTCATCTAAGTTGGAACGACCCATATAATGGCCTTGCTTAATCACGGCATTGATCTTTTGCGTATTTTTAATATCATCTAATGGATTGGCATCTAATATCAGAAGATCTGCCCACATGGCTTCTTTTACGGCCCCCAACTCATTTTCTAGATGGAAGTATTTCGCTGGATTGATCGTAGCGGTTTGGAGTGCCTCCAGGGGGGAGAGACCTGCCTTCACCAATACCTCCAATTCTTCATGTAAACTTCTGCCTGGAGTGAGGTAAAAAATGGGACAATCGGTCCCAGCCATTATTTCAATACCGGTGCGGTGCACTTGGCCCACCATGTTGGTAAACCATTGGGTGTAGGTTTCATTGAAAGGAGTGGGTGTAGTAGCGAGCAGCTGCTCAATTTCTTTTTTCCAACTGAGCTCGATGGTTTCGGGTAAATATTTAAAAGTTTCTTGCCATTCGGGACGTGCAAAAGGTCTTTCCGTAAATCCAGTAGCCAAGGCTAATGTAGGTATTTGCCAGGTATCATTTTTTGCCAAAACATCGAGTACTTCTTGTGCCCTTTGAGGATCGTAATTTGCAATGGCTAAGGGTCTTTGTAAGGCATGTATTTTGGAGCGGAGAATGCCGCCAATATCCTTTTTGCCTAGCGCCAGAATCTCTTGACGTTGTGCTAATAATTCATCTGAGTTAGCGGCGCACGAGAGTTCGAGATTTCTCATATGTTCCATACTGTTTAAGCCCGCATTGGAAGCTGAAATAACATCCATACTCAAGGGTACATGACCTGTTACATTCAATCCTTTTTGCTTTGCCAATCGCATAATCTCTTCAAATTGTTCTGGGGTCAGCATTTCATAGGCCTTGAGTAGATCTACGCCCATACTGTCTAACTCATTTACTTTATTGCGGACCTCTGAAACTGTGGCTAAACCAACCGATAAGGGTGGGTGTTCATGATCACTTCCATCGTACACATTGGGCATTCCGTCTAAGAGTGGGCCGGCGATCATGACGCGTGGACTGGAGGTAGGATTTTGGAGTGATTTCTTTTTCCACGCACTTGTAAAATTGATTTCACCTCCTGTATCTCTGACACTGGTAATTCCATAAGCCAAAAAAAGATCAAACATACTGGGGGCCATCTCTTCTATGTAAGCAAAATGCACATGAGCATCCCATAAACCAGGCATTAAAAACTTATCTGTACCATCTATGATGGTATTCTTGGATGACAGATTTATTTGATCAGCAGGGAGGACTTGAAGAATTTTACCTTCTTTGATGAGAACTGTTTGATGTTCTATTAGGCCTAACTCGGGGTCAATGATGGATATATTATCAATGCATAATGCATCTTCAAAATAGGAATCGGGCGTGTTACAACGGGTTGTTATTAATAAAAAAAAGCAGAGAAAGGAACTTAAATATTTCATATCTAGCGTTATTAATTAGTAAAACATATGGGTCCCCATCTGATAATCATTTAGAGCGGGACAGCACTTAACTTTTTTCGCCTGCCCCTTGAGTGGTGATCCAGTTATTGATTTTCTTTTCAAGTACAATCAAAGGGAGACTGCCTGTATTGAGCACTTGATCATGAAATGCTTTAATATCAAATTTATCGCCTAATTTTTTTTTCGCTCTAGATCTCAATTCTCGAATCTTGAGTTGACCTATTTTATAGGAAAGGGCTTGTCCTGGAGTGGCCATATAACGCTCAATTTCGGAAATGATAGAGGCTTCAGACTCTGCTTCATGATCGAGGGAATATTGGATGGCTTGTGCTCTGGTCCACCCTTTTCCATGTATGCCCGTATCAACGACCAATCGGATGGCACGATGCATTTCCATGCTCAACATGCCAAAGTATTGAATGGGATCTTGGTAAAGCCCGAGTTCACGGCCCAAGGATTCGGCATAAAGTGCCCAGCCTTCAACGAAAACCCCAAGACTTTCAGGATGAAGAAATGCAGGCAACTGTTTATTCTCTTGTTGAAGCGAGAGCTGGTAATGGTGACCGGGTATGGCTTCATGCAGAAATAAGGCTTCATCGGCATATTTGTTGTAGTGCGTTACGTCAGGAATAGGCACATAGAAGATACCTGAACGCGAAGCATCTTTTGATCCAGGAACATATTCTGCGCTGGCAGAAGCCTCTCTAAAAGCTTCTGTACGTCTCACCTCAAACGTGGCTTTGGGTTTCAAGTTAAAAAGAGCGCTCAGGGAATCTCCCACTCGCCATTTAATATCATCAAAATGTTGAATGACTTGTTCTGGTTGGGTGAAGGGCATTTGTTCTGGACTGTTTCTGATAAATTCAAAAAAGTCTTTAATGTCCCCATTAAAACCCATACTTTTTTTAGCTTTTTCCATTTCGGACAAAATACGATCGACCTCTGTGAGTCCTTTATTATGAATTTCATCAATGGTAAGATCGGTCGTCGTATGAAGACGAACCAGATATTGATAGGTCTCTAATCCACCGGGAAGACTTCCCAGACCTGAAGTACTTCTAGATTTAGGTAAGTATTCATTTTTTAAGAAGGCTCTTAATTCTCGGTATTTGGGTTTAAGCTCTTCATTGATCATGTTACGATATGCCGTGACCAATCGATCGCTTTCTGCTGGACTGAAATGGGTGGGCATACTTTTAATGGGGGTATAGAACAAATGACTTTCAATAGATTCCGTGATGAAAGGTTCCAATTGAGGAAGCACTTTTTGAACCAGAGATTTTGGCAAAACGATGCCTTGGCTCATACCCAATTTCATTTTGATGATACAGGTATCTAAAAAAGTGAGGTAATCCGTCATGCGCTGTAACCATTGATCATAATCTTCAATAGTTCCGAAAGGATGGACACTGTTGCCGGCCGCTAATTGGGCAACATACAAGTGTAAGGATTGAACTTGTATTAGGGGCATTAACTCGAAGCTAGGCAGGTTGTACATGGGAGAGGCCATGGTGACAAGAGGTTGTAAAAGTCCGGCTCTTTTTATGGAACAATCCCATTGCATGGTCTGTATGCTGAGCCATTGACTGGAAGTTACGGAGGTAGCGTCAAAAGTACCCAAAGTATCTAAGTACAGGTCATATTGTCCTTTTAGATAATCCTGATAATCAGATGAAATATAATTTGCAATTTTATTATTGTAGCTTTTTTCACCTGCCTTAGTAGCTTCAATGGGATTGATCTGCTGTTTGAAGGTATGGTAAGATTGAAAGATATCATCGATGGAACGGAAACTATTTTCTGATGTATTGCTTTGATGGCACCCTAAAGTGAATAACAGACTTCCTACAATAAGGAAATAGAGTAGGTTAGATTGAGTCAATAGCAAAGACTTTAAAAATTTCATAGATCAATATAAGCATTTTTTGAATTTTAAGACCTTATGGTCTCCACGTTCTACTATTGATCTTCTTTAAAGCACTCTATAGTGGGTTCGATTTGGGATATATGGTACAGCTTGCAAGATGGCATTATATGCTAGCATTTTTGCCCGTTTTCATTAATTTAGATGGATTCTCTTTTCTTCAGGAGAAGAATGATCCTTAATTCCCCATGGCGTTTTTTGGGGCTTTATTTAATCAAATGAGATGAGGTATGAGGGGTTATCCAAGGTAGACAACTAATAAATTTGAGGGGGATATGCTAATTATCAGGCGTACCCCCTCAAATTTTATAGTTTTGTTATTCCTTAATTACTTTAGTATTGAAAACCTGACCCGATTGGTCTTGTATTTTCATTAAATAAACACCTTTATTTAATTTACTGAGGTCTACTTGGGTCTTTTTGGAAGACATTACTCTTTTCCCAGAAAGCTCGAATATCACCGCGTTATCAAAATTGTTGATGTTGATCTGAATCTGATCTGTCGCTGGGTTTGGATAAAAGAGATTACTCTTTTTGCTCATACCCAATGTAGTATCATCTTCCGGGGTAACATTTATTGTTATGTCCGCAGTGGCGGTTAATTCACCATCGGAAACCTCAATACTTAATGTGAACAGGGGGGTAATAGTGTAATCTACTTCACCACTTTTGGCTACGGTCAATTTTCCATCTGTACTTCCTATGGCAAAAGCATCTTCTGTATTACCACTTTTAATGACATAGGTAAGTGGATCGCTATCCTCATCACTGGCTGTGACCGTTCCAACCAATGTGCCGTCTGCCGCTTTATTAGCCACTGAAAAAGTAGCCGCTGAGATGGTTGGGGCTGAATTATTTGTTTCACCTGAGTTGAGTGATACCAGGCCATTCCACTCAACTTCAAAAAGATTGGCCCCCTTTGATCCCTCATCGATCCACATGGGACCTTGACTATCCGATATGTAGGCTTTGTCACCATCAATGAATATACCATCACCTCTAGATATCCCTACAGAAGCGGGTATGGTAATGGAATGGGTTAATGCACCCGCGCTTGTGTAAGCATATAAATATTGATCGCCATTGGTAACGGTGCCACAAAATACAAGTAATGCTTCTTCGTCAGTATCATAAAATAATCCACTGGGTGAATTGAGCACAGAAAATGAATTGATCTTAGTCACGGTACAGGTACTGGGATTGACACAGTTGTCAATAGCGAGATCTACTTCATGGATCTCTTTATCTTCTTGAATACCCACATAAAAATAGTCATTGGTAGGATTGAAAGCGATGGCTTCTATGCCCTTATCGGTCGGTGTACTGACATCGATATTGGCCAGATTCCATTGCTTTTTGATGTCTCCGGTAGCGAGCTCAATTTGGTAGATATAATTGTACTCATCTCCAACATAGATATAAGTTTCACCTCCATCAGGACCAAAGGTGAGGCCTTCCATGTCTACTTCATGATCTATGGTTACACCGTTAACTTTTGAAGCATTTGGTGTATTAGAAACACCATAATAGGGCCAACGCTCTTCTATTTCATCTGAGGCTAATCCTGCTTTGATGATACTTTTGGGATAATAACTGGTATAATCATCTTGGTTGGCTGGATGTACACCATTAACGGCAAAATAAGAATTGCCTGATACGACCACACCACTGTTTCTAAAGTAAGTATCGATGCCTGCACCATCACCATTGGTTACTGCCGCAGCAGTGGCTAGAGCAAAGGTGTTCAATACATTGGGTGTCCAAGTGATTTCAGTAACGGTGGATCCATTATCTCCTTCTGAGACATTCACCGTAAAGGTGGCACTGGCACTTAATGCACCATCTGAAACCTGAACAGTTAGACTGAAGCTAGGATTGGTTGTATAAGCTACTTGGGCACTTGTGGTTACGGTCAATTTCCCATCTGAACTTCCTAAGGCAAAGGCATCCCCGGTATTGCCACTGGTAATGGAGTACGTAAGTGCATCACCATCTACATCACTGGCTGTGACTGTTCCTACCAATGTACCGTTGGCAGCTCCATCGGCTACAGAAAAAGTTGCGGCAGTGATGGTTGGAGCAGAATTATTTGTTTCGACGGCATCGTATGAGGCGCCAGCATATCTAGCATCTGTTGCATCAGGGGCCAATTGATTGGTTTTAACCTCTAGAAATCCAGGGATATCATTTATTTTTCCCTTCCAAGCACCGACCAATAAAAATCTTTGATCAAAAGTGACAGCATTATTGCCTGTGCTACTTACTTCTTGGGTATGTGCATGATAATGGAAGCCAAAATCATCACCATGATCATGTCCTCCGTATTCGTCCAACGCGATACTGTATCCCTCCATCGTACCGTAATTTTCTTCATACCTTCCAAACAAGGCCACTCCGTCATAGGCCATACCAATGAGGGGTGGGTGGTTGCGTCCTTCATAATCAGCGAGGTTATAAAGGTTGATCCCATTTTTACTGTAAGAATGACCGTCTGCATGGTAGTGCAATTCCAATCCTCGGCCTACATGAATACCGCCATGAGTGATTTCTGCTGCATTTGAAGCATGGAGCAAGGTATTGTTTAAAGAAGGGTACATAGGAACGCCATCCACAGCTACACCATTTGAGCTTAGACTGGCATAATTATACACGGTTTGGGTAGTTGCACCTGCATCTTCTCCTAAATCTCCGTAAGTACTCAAATCATTGTCCAACAAAGTTTCTATCAAACCATAATTTTTGAGAGGTACTTTCATCAAATAAGAAGCCCCCTTGGTAGTTCGGGTCACGGATTGCTCTTCATATCCTCCGCCTTCGCCGTCTCCGGGAGGTCTGCTGACATCAATCAATTGATTGGGTCGAGTAGAAGCAGCAAAGCTCGCAGTTACTAAAAAAGGGTGGGGCACTCCATTGTCATCTGTGGCATTGGTGAAATACACGTATTTATTGGTGCGGTCGCCTAAGGTAGCACCATATACATCTGTGGAAGCAATGGTATGCGAGAGCATATTTTCACGTAATGCCAAATAAAATGCTTTAGGATACCTCAGTTCAGCTCCGGCATTGGTTAACGTAGTTTCTATTGCGTCGAGCATACTAGACGCTGCGGTGACTGCCGCAGTAGTAGCATCTAACTGTACATGGTAAGCATCATCAAGATCTTTACTCAAGTCTGAGAACCCCGTTGAGGTAGGGTTGATACTCTCCGGAAAAGCAGCCCAGGCATTGGGCTGATAAGAGGTGGATGCAGGATTAAAATCAGAACCCGCTTCAATTTCAAGATCAATCAAATCATTGGGATCTGCCAAAAAGAAAGCAGAGGCATCTGCTGAAGCACTGGTCCACTCCAGAGAGGTACCATTGATTTTTAAATATTTATCAGTCCATGTAGTGACTTCAGTAAAACTAGCCGAGCTGGCATTATATTCATATTTACTACTTGCGGTAATCGTGGCTGCACTGGCATTGGTGCTAAAAGTAATCCCTAAATACCCGGTATTATCTGCAGCAGCAATATAGTAAGTCCCTCGATCACTCAAAACAGCAGTATTATTGTCATTGGCATCCAAGGCATAATAACTGTGGATAAATGAATTCAGTCGATAGGTCCCACTTAAGGCTGTCGCAGAATTATCCAAAGGGGCGTTGAGATCTACCATCTGGAAGATACTACGAAGCATCGATCCATAAGTAGCTCCAGAAGCGTACAGATTGGCGATAGGCGTCATCGATAAGGTCGAAATATTAGCATCACTGCTGAAGGTGACCGCATTGGCTTTGGCGGCATCCAACAGGATCATATACTTTCTATTTTCAGTGGAAGAAAGGACGCTAGGTGTCCAAGCTTTCTCAAAGCTGACATCAAGAATCTCTCCAAAGGATTTAGGGCCGTAATAGTCTATGTTTTGGCCTAAGCAGGACCAAGAAGCAAGAAAAAGGAGTAAAGTGAATAAATTTTTCATTTCTAAAAAGGTTATCGGATTGTTGTTCTGCAATACACTAGTACTTTAGATTAGGATGTAACGTAAATGTATATAAATATATATTTTTTTTATAA
>Ga0209482_1000816_pt1 | contig 24763 bp, 21 predicted proteins | sample CoawatmetaG10DNA_FD_187512 | JGI IMG/M metagenome (GOLD analysis project Ga0209482, IMG submission 187512) | Marine microbial communities from the West Antarctic Peninsula - Coastal water metaG104-DNA (SPAdes) (version 2) | ecosystem: Environmental > Aquatic > Marine > Coastal ...
GCTACAGGAGAATTTGTTGGCGCCTTTTGTTTAAGTGAACCTGAGGCAGGATCTGACGCTACATCTCAAGCAACGACTGCAGAAGATAAAGGTGATCATTATATTATTAATGGAACAAAGAACTGGATTACAAGTGGTGGACGTGCAGATGTTTACCTAGTAGTTGCTCAAACAGATAGAGCAAAAGGCCACAAAGGAATTAACGTTTTTATTGTCGAGAAAGGAACTCCAGGTTTTCATATTGGCCCAAAAGAAGATAAATTAGGAATACGAGGTTCCGATACACATACACTTCAGTTCAACGATGTGATAGTGCCAAAAGAAAATAGAATAGGTGAAGATGGGTTTGGTTTCAAATTTGCAATGAAAACACTCTCTGGCGGGAGAATTGGAATTGCTGCACAAGCTCTAGGAATTGCCGCAGGAGGATATGAATTGTCTTTAAAATACTCCAAAGAGCGTAAAGCGTTTGGAACAGAAATATGCAATCATCAGGCAGTTGCATTTAAACTAGCTGACATGCATACAGATATTTCTGCTGCAAGGATGTTAGTGATGAAAGCTGCATGGGATAAAGATCAGGGCAACAATTACGATATGTCTTCAGCAATGGCTAAGTTATATGCATCAAAAATAGCAATGGAACACACTGTAGAAGCTGTTCAAATTCACGGTGGAAATGGATTTGTGAAAGAATACCATGTAGAGCGTTTAATGCGTGATGCAAAAATCACTCAAATATATGAGGGTACTTCTGAAATTCAAAAAATTGTAATTTCAAGAGGTGTTATAAAAGGGTAATAAAATCAATACAATTATAATAATTTATTAGATTTCAAAAAAATTGAATTCTTATGAAATTTAATCAGGTAACCCTTTTTGGTGCGAGTGGACTTATTGGAAGCTATTTATTAAAATACCTACTAAAAGATTCTGAGGTTCATCTAATAAATATCATTAGCAGAAAACCGTTTTACTTAAAACATGATAAAATTAATAACATCGTTATTGATTTTACAGATCTAAACTCTTTTTCTATTTGTACAAAAAAAAGTGATGCTGTTTTTGTATCTATCGGTACAACAATGGCCAAAGTCAATGGAAATAAATCTGAATATCGAAAAATAGATTTTGATATAATTTTTAATATTGCCAAAGCCTGTAAGAAAAATAGTGTTAAAAATCTATTATTTGTCTCATCATTGGGTGCAGATTCGAACGCCTCTTCTTTTTATCTTTCATTAAAGGGGGACATTGAAGACGCAGTAGAGAAATTAAAGTTAACATCTACCTCGATTTTTCGTCCGTCTGTATTATTAGGCAATAGAAATGAAGCAAGATTTATGGAAAGAATAGCTCAGATTATAATGTCCTATTTAATAATTTTTATTCCCTCTAAATATAAACCTATTGATGCAGATATTGTAGCTAAGTCCATGGTCAATACATCTAAAAATCCTAAACCAGGATTTAACCTCTATCATTATAAGGAAATAAAAGATCAACTTCTCAATTAATTTTTTATTTATGATTGTGTTTTAAAATCAATATCAAACAATTGCAATCCAGATCCTGGCGCAACATTTCGTAAATATTCTTTATCGTTATTCTCTTTTAAAGAATCCTCTATAAATTTTAGCGATAAATTCTCTTTACCTAATTCAAAAAGAGTTGCCATCATTAAGCGAATTTGATATCTTAGAAAACCTTTTCCTTTTACTTTTAATACATAACTCGTTTCAGGGAAAAAATTAGCAGTCAAAATATTGTTTTCAATAATTTCACAAGAATCTATCGTTCTCTTAAAAATAGTATTAGATGAAGGCTTTGTACAATATTTATTAAAATAATGTTCCCCTTGAAATAGTTTAGCCCCAGATTTCATTAAATTAATATTTAAATCTTCTTGCAAGCCTGCCATAAAAGGAGCAGCAAACGGATGATTTTTATCTCCAAATGAAAAATAATAATGATATTCTTTAATCTTTTCAGAATTAATCAAATTAAAATCTTCGTTCAATTCCCTAAAAGAGACTGATTTTAAATCTGCAGGAGCATTTTTATTAAAATCCTCAAGGAAATTATCTTTATTAACTTCAAATCTTGTAAAAAGGTTAATGAAATAGGTGTTTGCAGATACTTTAGCATCCGTCCTTCCAACTCCAATTGTTTTATAATCTTCATTTTTAAATACAAAATGGAGACTTTTATCAACTATATCGTGTAAAGTTTTGACATCATTTTGCTTTTGCCATCCGTGAAAACGAAAACCTAAAAACTGTATTTTAACTAAATAAGAAAAAGGATATTTCATAATATCAAAAATACAACAAAATGAAGTTCTTTTAAATAGGTTCAACTTCTATTATAAGCTTCTTAAGCTATTCTCAATCGTTTCTATTTTTGCTAACGTATCAGATTCTTTTTTGCGTTCTATTTCTAATACTTTTTCAGGAGCATTATTCACAAAACGCTCATTTGATAGTTTTTTCTGAATCCCAAATAAGAATCCTTCAGCTCTTTTTAATTCTTTCTGTAATTTTTCTTTCTCCTCTTCTATATTTATATTGTCTGTAGAGATAGGGATAAAATATTCATTTGAATTTACTCGAAATGAGGCTCCTTCTATTTTTTCTGACACATAAACAACTGAAGCTGTATTTGTTAATTTTTGAATTACCTCATTAAATTCTTTAGAATTATTTTCGTTATCAACTGCAAATAATTCTAGACTTTCTCTAAAAGGAATATTTTTATCTTTTCTAATGGTTCTAACACCAGAAATCACCTTGGTAGCAAAATCGAAATCAGAAATAATTTTTGAATCAAATTCATCTAATACTGGATATTTTGAAATAATTAATGCTTCTTCAGAAGATCTTTCTGCAATATATTGCCAAATCTCTTCTGATAAAAAAGGCATAAAAGGGTGTAAAACTTTTAAATTATTTTCTAAAACTGCTATTATTGAATTAAATGTTCTTTCGTCAATTGGTTTTTGATAAGCTGGCTTTACAATCTCTAATAGCCAAGAAGAAAAATCATCCGTAACTAATTTATATATTGTCATTAATGCATCTGATAATCGATATTTAGAGAAATGATCTTCTATTTCTGCTATGGCTTTTTGAAATTTTGCTTCATACCATACTAAACCGATTTTTGCTGTTTCTGGTTGAGGGATACTTGAGTCAATCTCCCAGCCTTTTATCAGGCGAAAGGCATTCCAAATTTTATTTGCAAATTGTTTTCCTTGCTGACATAAATCTTCATCGAACATCAAATCGTTACCCGCTGCAGAACTCAATAATAAGCCTACTCTCACACCGTCTGCACCGTAATCATTAATTAGTTTCAAAGCATCTGGTGAGTTACCAAGAGATTTGGACATCTTACGTCTTTGCTTATCTCTTACTAAACCTGTAAAATATACATTCTGAAATGGTTTTTCATCTTTATATTCGTATCCGGCTATAACCATTCTTGCAACCCAGAAAAATAAAATATCTGGCCCTGTTACTAAATCGTTAGTGGGATAATAATACTTAATTTCTTCATTTTCTGGATTTCTAATTCCGTCAAAGACAGACATCGGCCAAAGCCAAGAAGAAAACCAAGTGTCAAGGGCGTCTTCATCTTGTTTTAAATCAAAAATTGTTAAAGTATGATTTCCTGATTTTTCTTTAGCAAGTAATAAAGCAGTATCTATAGTTTCTGCAACTACAAAGTCTTCCTTACCATCGCCATAGAAAAACGCTGGAATTTGTTGCCCCCACCATAGTTGACGAGAAATATTCCAATCACGAATATTTTCCATCCAATGACGATAAGTATTTTCGAATTTTTTTGGATATAAATTGATATCAGTGTCATCTCCTAAAACAGCATCTATAGCTGGCTTTACCAAATCCTCCATTTTTAAAAACCATTGATCTGATAATCTAGGCTCTATGACTGCCTTTGTTCTCTCAGATGTTCCAACTTTATTTGTGTGAACTTCTGTTTTAAGTAAAATTCCTTTTTCTTCTAATTCTTTAGCAATTTCTTCACGAACAACAAAACGATCTTTTCCTTCATAATGTAATCCGAATGAATTTAAAGAGGCATCATCATTAAAAATATCAATTACCTCTAATTTATATTTATCTCCTAATCTTTTATCATTTTCATCGTGAGCTGGTGTTACTTTTAAACAACCTGTACCAAACTCAATATCTACATACTCATCCTCTATAATAGGAATTATTCTTCCGCAAATTGGAACAATTGCTTTCTTTCCTTTTAAATATTTAAATCGATCATCATTTGGATTAATACAGATTGCAGAATCTCCAAAAATAGTTTCTGGTCTAGTTGTAGCAATTGTTAATGTATCTGAAGAACCCTCAATTTTATATTCTAAATAATATAAATTACCTTGTTTTTCTTCATGAATTACTTCTTCGTCAGAAAGGGTGGTTTTTGCTTCTGGGTCCCAATTCACCATTCTATAGCCTCGATAAATCAATCCTTTATTATAAAGGTCTACAAAAACTTTAATAACAGACTCAGACATTTCAGGATCCATTGTAAAAGCAGTCCTTTCCCAATCACAAGAAGCACCTAACTTCTTTAATTGCTCTAAAATTATACCTCCATATTGATCTTTCCAATCAAAAGCATGTTTTAAAAATTCTGCTCGAGTTAAATCACTTTTATTAATTCCTTGTTCCTTTAGTTTTGCAACTACTTTCGCCTCTGTTGCAATGGATGCATGATCCGTTCCTGGAACCCAGCATGCATTTTTACCTAATAATCGAGCACGTCTTATTAACACATCCTGAATCGTATTGTTCAGCATATGACCCATGTGAAGAACACCAGTAACATTTGGAGGTGGTATTACAATAGTATATGGTTCTCTATCATCTGGGACAGAATGAAAATAATTATTCTTCATCCAGTAATCATACCACTTACTCTCAACTAGGCTTGCATCATATTTAGATGGAATTATCATACTTTGTAATAATTTTTTAAATTATAGATCACAAAAATACAATTATCTAATTTCAAGAGAAAATAAGAGATTGATTTTTTAATACAAAATTTTAGTTATAATTTCACTGCTTAAACCTTACTATGAAAAGCCTTACATTTATTTTAATCTTATTTATCACTTCCTTATCTATAAATGCTCAAGAGTTTAAATTCGAAAAGGAAGCAATTAATTACGGTAAAGTTGAAAAAAAATCTAACGGTGAAAGGGTTTTTACTTTTACAAATATTGGCAATATGCCACTAATTATAAGCAGAGTTCAGTCTACTTGTGGTTGTACGATACCAAAAAAACCAGAAAAGCCAATTATGCCAGGTGAAAAAGGAGAAATTAAAGTTTCTTATGACACTAATAAACCAGGTAGATTTAATAAACAAATTATTATTTTCTCTAACGCTAAACAAAAAAGAAAAATAGTAAGGATTAAAGGTTTCGTAAATAATGGTATTTCTTTAGAAAAAAAGAAAAGTATTCTTTCAAATATTTAATTTTAATATAAAATATAATTCGCAAATTTGTAAATTCAAATTCTATATAAATAAACTATGCCTGTTATATCTAATAAAGGAATTCAAATGCCAGAGTCACCAATTAGAAAATTGGTGCCCTATGCAGAAGATGCGAAAAAAAGAGGGGTTACTGTTTTTCATTTAAATATTGGCCAACCAGATATTAAAACACCTCAAATAGCTTTAGATGCTGTTAAGAACAACAAGTTAAAAACGCTTTCTTATGCACGGTCGGAAGGCTCAGAAGAATACAGAACTAAATTAGCAACATATTATGTAAAAAATAATATACCTGTAAATGCTAATAATATTATTGCCACAACTGGTGGTTCTGAAGCTTTATTATTCACTATTGGTAGTATTACAGATCCAGGTGATGAAATTATAATTCCAGAACCCTTCTATGCAAATTATAACGGTTTTTCTACTGCTTCCGGCGTAAAGGTGGTTCCTGTAATTTCTAAAATTGAAGATAATTTTGCTTTACCTAATATTGAAGACTTTGAAAAACTAATTACAAATAAAACAAAAGCAATATTAATTTGTAATCCTGGAAACCCTACCGGTTATTTATATTCTGAAGAGGAAATTGAAAAATTAAAAATGATGGTGTTAAAACATGATTTATTTTTAATTGCAGATGAAGTCTACAGAGAGTTTACTTATGACGGTTTAAAACACACATCAGTAATGTCTCTTGAAGGTCTAGATGAAAATGCAATTATTATAGATTCTGTCTCTAAACGTTATAGCATGTGCGGAGCAAGAATTGGATGCATTGTTTCAAAAAATAAAGAATTCATTAATACTGCAATTAAATTTGCACAAGCTAGATTAAGCCCACCAACTTATGCGTTAATTGCTAGTGAAGCTGCACTTGACACTCCTCAAAGTTATTTTGATGAGGTTAAACAAGAATATGTAGAAAGAAGAAATACGCTTATTAGTGAATTACAAAAAATAAAAGGCATAAAAGTTGCCAATCCAAAAGGAGCATTTTATTGCGTTGCTGAGTTACCCGTTGAAGATTCAGATAAATTTGCCCAATGGATGTTAGAGGAGTTTAATCACAATAACGAAACTGTTATGGTGGCTCCTGCTAGCGGTTTTTATTCAACACCTGGTGAAGGTAAAAATCAAGTAAGAATTGCATATGTTTTAAATAAAAAGGACCTAAAACGATCTGTTGAAATCATAGCTGAGGCATTAAAAAAATACACAAATTAATTGAATATTCTAAAGAACATATTGCTAAAAGGATATAATACATTTGGTGTTTCTGTATATGCAAAGCGCTTTATTACTGTAACTTCAATTTATGAATTACAACAACTTTTAAAAATAGAAAAAAATTTATTTTTATTATCTGGTGGAAGCAACATGTTATTTACAAAAGATATTGATAAACTAGTTGTTCATATCGATACCAAAGGAATCTCTATTGACAAAGAAGATGATAACTTTGTGTATCTGACAGTAAACTGTGGAGAAAATTGGCACGATTTTGTTTTATGGTGTGTTTCTCAAAATTACGGAGGGCTTGAAAACTTATCCCTAATTCCTGGAAATGTAGGTACTTCTCCAATTCAGAATATTGGTGCTTATGGTGTGGAAGTTAAAGACAGCATTACAAAAGTAGAAGCATTAAAAATTGAAACGAATAAATTGGTTTCCTTTTCAAACGAAGCATGTAATTTTGGTTACCGAAATTCAATTTTTAAAAATGAAGCGAAAGGAAAATTCATTTTAACTTCTGTTTCTTTTAAATTGACAACAAAAAAACACCGATTAATCACTTCTTATGGTGACATTGAAAATGAGCTGGCTAATCACAACATTAAAGCTCCAACGTTAAAAGATATTTCTGTCGCTGTCATTGCGATTAGAAAATCAAAACTTCCAGATCCTAAAGAAATTGGAAACAGCGGTAGTTTCTTTAAAAATCCTATAATTTCTAAAGCCCAGTTTTTAGCATTGCAAAAAGAAAATCCAGAGATCCCTAACTACCCTTTATCTAGCACGACAATAAAAGTTCCTGCAGGTTGGTTGGTAGAACAAATTGGTTTTAAAGGAAAACGTTACGGTGATGCAGGTGTGCATGAAAAACAAGCACTAGTTTTAGTGAATTACGCAAATGCAACCGGAACTGAAATTTTTCAACTTGCTGAAAGAATTCAAGAAAAGGTCCTCGAAAAATTTGGTATTTCTTTAGAAATTGAAGTGAATGTGATTTCGTAGTTAAAGTACTTTTACTAAAACAAGAATTTTAAATCCTATTAAATCATTGTTTTTGCAGCGTTTTTATATCTAAAATTAACTGTGCAATCGAAGTTCTATTTAAACCATTATAGATACCTCTAATGTATTTTTGTTTGTCCACCAATACAAAGTTTTCGGTATGTAAAAAGTCGTCAATTCCTAAAGGTTCTCCGATATTTTCTTCCACAAAATAAGACTGCCTTCCTAAAGTATATATTTGTTTTCGGTCCCCTGTTACTAAATGCCATTTTTGATCCTGTATATTCTTTTCAAGTGCATATTCTTTTAGTACTGGTACAGAATCTTTTTCTGGTGTTACGGAATGAGAGAGCAATAAAATATCAGTATCTGTTTTAAATGCCTCCTGAATTTTATGCATGTTTCGTGTCATCATAGGACAAATTCCAGGACATGTTGTAAAAAAGAAATCGGCAACATATATTTTATTTTCAAAAGTTTCATGAGTAATACTTTCTCCATTTTGATTCGTCAAATTAAAAGCTGGTATCTTATGGAAACGCGATAGTGCGTCACTATTAGGCATAATCCATTTTGGAGTAAAACTAGCATCACTATAATACGGCAGAGTATCTACTCGACTACCTAATGCTTCTTTTTTGTTTTTACAACTTAGAATAAGTAGAAAAACGAATAATAGATTTAAAAATAGCTTATTCATTATAGAGTACCAATTTTTCATTTTTCAAGAGATAACAAGCATTACTTCTTTGCAAACCAAATGTTCTTCCGTTTTTAGCTTCGTAATTAACATACAAATCTCCATTTGACAACCAGGCTTTTTGCATGCCGCTTTCTTGACCTTTCAAAAGTTTTCGTTGTTTTGCCAATTGTCCTGTGGCATACCATTTCTTTTCATATCCTTCCTGGAGGCCATTTTTGTATTGTAATTCTTCAAATTGCTGACCGTTTGGCCACCAACTTTTGTAATCACCTTCCAATCTATTTTTTTGATAATAAGATTCATATCTCAAGACACCATTTGAGAACCATTTTCGTGAAAAACCTTGTCTTTTTCCTTGATGAAAACCAGTTTTCTCTGCTAATTGTTGATTTAAATAATGTTTTATTGCATATCCTGAAAAAGGGAATTGCTTATAGTACCAAATACCTGTGTTTTGGTTTAGTTTTAGTTCGCTTAGATCAATTACAGTATTCTTAATTTCAATCGGTAGTAACTCCTCTTCTAGAATATTATCAAGATCGGAAGAAGTCTGTTTACAATTTAGAATTGTAAAGCAAATACATAAAAAAAAGAGCGATATCTGCTTCATTAAATGAGGTTAATACCCTTGAAAAGGACCCGTAAACGCAATATAACTTCCAGTATTTGAATACAGATCATTTATAATATGATAGTGATATTCAGATGCATCCTCAGAATGTTGAGTTGATGTTGTGTGCCCGCCTGAAGTATCTAAATCTATTGGATAGGTTCCTGTAGCATTACATTTTCTACCATATAAAAAGACCCCGTCTAGTAAAACACCAACTAAATTAATATCATCATCTGTAAATGCTTTAGGCTCTAAGTGATAGTGATATGCTCCGGGACCAATATGCGCTCCAGTCCAGTCTAAAGTTGCTGCCGCCTGATCTAAAGGACCTCCGCCTTCTTGATCATTATAAATAGCAGAACCACTTACTGCAATTCCAATACTACCCAATTGGGTAGAAACAGTGGATCCGTTTAAATTGGGAGTGGCATCTACTCTAATAGTTGCTGCATTGTTGTTACTCGAAATAATGCTTGGCGTTAACCTTACAGTCGGTTCAGCTCTATATAAAGGATGGCCTTCACCCCAATATACAGTTTCATGATTAGGCAAACCTGTTGTTTCAATGACAACATTTGAACCATCTAAATAAATAGTGGTTGCAGTTGTATTGAATTCCTCAAAAGCTTTGTGTAAAGATGATGCAACCGTTTCCTGCTCTTCATCTAAGATGTTAGAATCTGAACTACAACCTGTTATAGACATTAATATAATACCCATAGCTAATCCTTTAAGCCAAGAAAACCATGCTAATTGATATGAATCCATTCCAGTCTTCTTCATAAATTTAGTAGCAAATTCTTTATGCCATGTTAATAAGTTTTTCATTTTTTGAAATTAGAATATTTTATTTATTAGACTTGTTTAAAAACAAAAGGTTTAAATTTTATGTAATTTATTTTAAAAAATGGTTATAAACTATTTTTTATGTAGAATTGTAAAATATAATAATAAAATACTATATAGTTATTATTTTCTAAAAATATGCAGCTAAGTATAATTTATACAAAAAAAATAGTTAGTTTTAGTATCTTTGTGTTAGATGTTTTATTTATGAAATTATTACTGATTACATTAGTATTGTTAGGACTTGGAGTAGCTGGAATTGCAATTAAAATTTGGGCAAAAAAAGATGGTAAATTTGCTGGAACTTGTGCAAGTCAAAACCCAATGATAAATGAAACTGGTGAGTCCTGTGGTTTTTGCGGAAAAACAGCAGACCAGTTTGAAGGTTGTGAAGAGCCACAACACAAATAACCTTAACTGTATTTTTCTACTTTATAAAAAATAGCTCATTATTATTTCAATTTAGTATATTATAAATATTTTTTTTCGAAACACAAACATTGGAAATAAACAAAATTAAATTAGAAACTAGTATTTCAAAAGCTAAAAATGGAAGCCAGAGTGCTTACAGTTTTTTACTAGATTCTTTTTGGCTAGAGGTATATAATTATCAATTAAAACGAACAAAAAATGAGAACGACGCTGAAGATATCACTATACAAACATTCTCTAAAGCTTTTGACAAATTAAACACCTTTGATGAAAAATACGTATTTAAGACTTGGTTAATTACAATTTCTAAAAATATCCATATCGATTTATTAAGAAAGAAAAATACTTTAGTTTTAATTCAAAACTCTAAAGACCAAGAAGATAAAATTCATTTAGTTGTTGATGATAATCCTACTCCGGAAGACAAGATCATTAGAGATCAAAACTTGGCAAAATTATTAAGAGATGTCAAGAAGTTAAAACCAAAATATCAAGAAGTTATTCAGTTAAGATATTTTCAAGAATTAAGTTATAAAGAAATTTCTACAGAAATAAATGAACCAATAAATAATGTGAAAGTCAAGCTTTTACGTGCAAAAAAACTATTGGCTGAAATTATTAAGAGAACTTAAAGTAAAAAAACTATTATTAAATCATTTTATATTTAGACTGTTATTAATATAAATTACTACTAGTATTTTACATTTGGTAAAGTCTACAAAAGCTAGTGCATAATTTAGATTTTAAAACTTTCCTTTGTATCTTTGTAACTCAAACTTTATAGAAAATGACGGAAACATCCGTAACACTTCCAGAAAGAGTAAAAAAACCAAAATGGTTACGAGTAAAGCTTCCTGTTGGTAAAAAATATACTGAACTAAGAGGTTTAGTAGACAAGTATAAATTAAATACAATTTGTACCAGTGGAAGTTGCCCTAACATGGGAGAATGTTGGGGAGAAGGAACTGCTACTTTTATGATTCTTGGAAATATATGTACTCGTTCTTGTGGATTCTGCGGAGTGAAAACTGGAAGACCAGAAACGGTTGAGTGGGATGAACCAGAAAAAGTTGCGCGTTCTATAAAAATTATGAGCATTAAACATGCAGTAATTACTTCTGTAGATAGAGACGACTTAAAAGATGGTGGATCTATTATATGGGCCGAAACCGTAGATGCTATTAGAAGAGCTAACCCAAATACTACCCTAGAAACACTGATCCCAGACTTTCAGGGAATTACAAAACAAATAGATAGGATTATCGATGTGCATCCAGAGGTGGTCTCTCACAATATGGAAACTGTAAGGAGATTAACTCGTGAAGTGAGAATTCAAGCTAAATACGATAGAAGTTTAAACGTTTTAAAATACTTAAAAGAGAATGGTATGCGAACAAAAACTGGATTAATGCTTGGTTTAGGTGAAACAGAAGACGAAGTTATTCAAACTATGAAAGATCTGCAAGGTGTAGGTTTAGATGTATTGACAATAGGACAATATTTACAACCTACAAAAAAACATTTACCCTTAAAAGAATTTATAACTCCGGAGCAATTTAAGAAATATGAAATCTTAGGTTTAGAAATGGGATTTATGTTCGTAGAAAGTGGACCACTAGTTCGATCTTCTTATAAAGCGCACAAACATGCAAAATGATATTTCTTATATAAAACTGACTTTGGCACAAAGGTTGTATTTAAATAAATGAAGAAAAATGATAAACTTCTTTATTGTTTGAATAATTTGAATTAGTTAGTTAGAAAAACCATCTTATAAAAGGTGGTTTTTTTATGAGAGAAAGAATAGTAAGATGTAAAATAAATCTTTAAAATTACTGAAGAGCTTTAGAGGTTAGAAAGAACCGTCTTCTTAAAAAATAAGTCAACTCTTAAGTTAATATCTGTAAAATTGTTTTGCTACTGGTTAAAGATTTAATAGATTAGAGATTGATCTTCGTCTAATCGTTAAAAATTAGTATTTTTAAAGAATTTAAGACATTAAATGAAATCCCAAATAAAACTTAGTTGTTATAATTTAGGTGATTTAAAATTGTAACTATGAAAGTAACTCAGCTTCCTTACGAGAAAATTGGCTTTATATCTAAAATAATACTTGATTATATAGATCAAAAAGGAAGTATCCAATCTTACTTCACTAATTTTCCAAATTTGGAAGGTTTTGAAAAGCAGATCAAAGAAAAAGAAAAGTCTTTCAATCAAAAGAATAGAATAATTTTATCTCAGACTATAGATTCTCAATATAAAGGTTTAAACATCTCAGAAAAAACAAAAGGAAATATCACCCTTTTAAAAGAGCCAAACACATATACAGTTACTACTGGACATCAATTAAACTTATTCACTGGTCCCTTATATTTTTTATACAAGATATTTTCTACTATAAATTTAGCAGAAGAATTAGCCGAAAAATTTCCAGATAAAAATATTATTCCAATCTTTTGGATGGCAACAGAAGATCATGATTTTGAAGAAATCAATTTCTTTAATTTTCAAAATAAAAAAATAAAATGGGAGCATAAAGATGGAGGTGCTGTAGGTCGATTTAAGACTAACGGATTAGAAGGTGTATTCGAAGAATTTTCGACTAGCTTAGGGAGCTCCAAAAATGCAGATAAACTAAAAAATCTTTTTTCTAAAGGGTATTTAGAAAACGAAAGTCTAGCTGATGCTACTCGTTACATTGCGAATGAGATGTTCAAAGAGTATGGTTTAGTAATTATAGACGGAGATAACAAAGATTTAAAAAAATTATTTATACCAAATATAAAAGACGAACTAGAACATCAAACATCATTTAATGCTGTATCTAAAACTATTTCATCTTTAGAAAAAAATTATAAAATTCAAGTTAAACCCAGAGAAATTAATTTATTTTATTTGGGTGATAGTTCAAGAGAAAGAATACTTTTTGAAAATAATGTCTATAAAATTAAAAACAAAACTTTTTCTAAAGAAAGTATTTTAAAAGAGGTGACTGAAAACCCATTGGCTTTTTCTCCAAATGTTATCATGAGACCTTTATACCAAGAAACTATTTTGCCAAATATTTGTTATGTTGGTGGGGGTGGCGAATTAGCCTATTGGCTTGAATTGAAAGAATATTTTAAGAAATCAGAAGTTTCGTTTCCTGTATTATTACTAAGAAACGCTGTACAAATCATCTCTAAGAAACAACAAAATAAATTAAATAAATTAGAGATTTCTCATGAGGAACTATTTTTAAATTCTCACATATTGTTATCCAAGAAGGTTATTGAAAACTCTAAGATTGAGTTAGATTTTAAGCTTAAAATAGCGTTTTTAAAAAACCAATTTATTGAGTTAAGGCAAATTGCTGAAAAAACAGATTTTTCTTTTACCGGTGCAGTGAATGCTCAAGAAAGGAAACAAATAAAAGGTTTAGAGAGCCTCCAAAAAAAATTATTAAACGCTGAAAAAAAAAGACAAAAAAACTTAGTTAACCGAGTTACTGAATTACAGAATCAACTAGTCCCTAATGAAAATTTAGAAGAGCGTCAAAGGAATTTTTCTGAATATTATTTAGAGTACGGAGGGACTTTTTTAACTGATCTAAAAACAGCATTGAAACCATTAGATTTAGATTTTACAATCCTAGAAATATAAATGATACAAAGAGATAAAGGACTACACACGAATAATAAGTTTAATACATCATATGATTTTGATGAATTAATAATTAAAAACCCTTCATTAAAAGAATTTGTCTTAGAAAATAAATTTGGAAGTATTAGTATTGACTTTTCAAATCCAACTGCTGTAAAAGAGCTAAATAAAGCGTTATTATATACTTATGATAAAATATCTACCTGGATTTTTCCTGATGAAAATCTATGTCCTCCAATTCCAGGTCGATTAGATTATATTCATCATTTAGCTGATTTAATTTCTGAAGAAAAAAACATAAAAATATTAGATATTGGAACAGGTGCGACCTGTATTTATCCTTTATTAGGTGTTGCAGAGTATAATTGGGACTTTGTAGCTATAGACATAGATATAAACTCTTTAGATACTGCCCAAGATATCATAGATGATAATAGTTTAGATACTAAGATTAAATTACGTCAACAGTTGGACGAAAATCAAATTTTAAAAGGTATTCTAAATGATGATGATTCATTTTCAGCAGTAATATGTAATCCTCCATTTTATAAATCTGCTGAAGAAGCAAGAGGTGCTAATAGACGGAAAAACAGGAATTTAGGTAATAGTAGTGTTAGAAATTTTGCAGGTAACAACAATGAATTGTGGTATATTGGTGGCGAGAAAGCATTTTTACACAACTATCTATTTGAAAGCTCTCTATATAAAGATAGAAGTATTTGGTTTACTAGTTTAGTCTCTAAAAAAGAAAATGTAGAAAGTATGGAGAAATCTTCAAAAAAATTAGGGGCAACTGCTTTTAAAGTAATTCCTATGAATCAAGGAAATAAAGTAACTAGAATTGTTTGCTGGAAGTATTAATAAATAATTTTAATCAACATCAAAATCTAGTACTAAAAAAACCGAAACTAATAGTTTCGGTTTTTTTTTAAATATATAAATAAATATTTTCTATAAATGAATCACTTCGTCATAAGCATCTGCAACTGCTTCCATTACGGCTTCACTCATTGTTGGATGTGGATGAATAGTTTTTAAAACTTCATGACCTGTCGTTTCTAATTTACGCCCTAAAACTGCTTCTGCAATCATATCTGTAACACCAGCACCGATCATGTGACAGCCTAGCCATTCTCCATATTTTGCATCAAAAATAACTTTCACAAATCCTTCTGTTGTTCCAGATGCTGTAGCTTTCCCAGAAGCAGAAAAAGGAAATTTACCTACTTTTAATTCATAGCCGGCTTCTTTTGCTTTTGCTTCTGTCATACCGACGGAAGCAATTTCTGGAGTTGCATATGTACAACCAGGAACATTTCCGTAATCAATTGGTTCAGTGTGGAGTCCTGCTAATTTCTCAACACAAGTAATTCCTTCTGCAGAGGCAACATGAGCTAAAGCTTGACCAGGAACAACATCTCCAATAGCAAAATAACCAGGAATATTTGTTTGATAAAATTCATTTACCAAAATCTTATCTCTGTCTACGACAATACCAACATCTTCTAAACCAATATTTTCAATATTTGATTTAATTCCTACCGCTGACAATAAAATATCGGCTTTTAAAGTTTCTTCTCCTTTTTTAGTTTTCACTTTAGCTATAACTCCTTCTCCAGATGTATCAACAGATTCTACAGAGGAATTAGTCATAACAGTGATTCCTGCTTTTTTGATAGAGCGTTCGAATTGTTTTGATATATCTATATCTTCAACAGGAACGATATTTGGCATATATTCTACAATAGTTACTTTGGTTCCCATTGCATTATAAAAATGCGCAAACTCAACACCTATAGCTCCAGAACCAACTACAATCATAGATTTTGGTTGATTAGGCAAAGTCATTGCTTTTCTATAACCAATTACCTTTATACCGTCTTGTGGTAAATTTGGTAACTCACGAGACCGAGCACCAGTAGCTATAATAATATTGTCTGCATTATATTCAGTAACAGTTCCATCTTCGGCTTCTACATCTACTTTTTTACCTGTTTTAATTTTTCCAAAACCATCAATAATATCAATTTTGTTTTTCTTCATTAAGAAAGCGACTCCTTTACTCATTCCATCGGCTATTCCGCGGCTTCTTTTTATTACAGCTTCAAAATCTTTATCTATAGCTTCTGCTTTTAAACCGTATTGGTCAACATGTTTTAAATAATCATATATTTGTGCAGATTTCAATAATGCTTTTGTGGGTATACATCCCCAATTTAGGCAAATACCTCCTAAAGATTCCTTTTCTATAATAGCAACTTTAAAACCTAATTGTGAAGCTCTAATTCCTGTTACATATCCCCCAGGACCACTTCCAATGATAATGATGTCGTATTTCATAATTATTATTTATATAATGATATTCTTTTTTATATTGTTACAAATTTAATTAATAATGATAAACTTATATGAAAATTTAGTTTCCAATTTACATTCTCTCAGGAACTCTTATTCCTAGTAATGAAAATGCTAACTTAATAGTCTCTGCTACTTTTTTTGATAACTGAACTCTAAATATTTTTTTACTCTGATTCTCTTCTCCTAAAATAGAAACATTCTGATAAAAAGAATTAAATCCCTTTACCAAATCATATGTATAATTTGCTATAATTGCTGGTGAATAACTTGCTGCTGCTTGTTGAATTATTTCAGGAAATGACTCCAATTGTTTTAGTAATTCTTTTTCTTTTAAATGTAATTCTATAGAAACTGGATTTGAATAATCAAAATTAGCTTTTCTAATAATTGATTGGATTCTTGCATAAGTATATTGAATAAAAGGACCTGTATTTCCCTGAAAATCTACAGAAGATTTAGGGTCAAATAAAATTCTTTTTTTAGGGTCAACTTTTAATATAAAGTATTTTAAAGCTCCTAGACCAATTGTTTTATATAGAATTAATTTTTCTTCATCAGAATAACCGTCTAATTTTCCTAATTCTTCCGAAATTTCTTTGGCAGTAGTTGTCATCTCATCCATTAAATCATCTGCATCTACAACTGTTCCTTCCCTTGACTTCATTTTCCCAGAAGGAAGGTCTACCATTCCATAACTTAAATGAAATAAGCTTTCTGCCCAAGAATACCCTAACTTTCGTAAGATTAAAAACAATACTTTAAAGTGATAATCCTGCTCGTTACCAACAGTATAGACCATTCCACCTAAGTCTGGTAAGTCTTTTGCACGCTGAATTGCAGTACCTATATCTTGAGTCATATAAACAGCTGTTCCGTCAGATCGTAAAACAAGTTTTTCGTCTAAACCATCTGCCTTTAGATCACACCAGACAGAGCTGTCATCCTTTTTATAAAAAACTCCAGATTTCAAACCTTTATCTATGATGTCTTTCCCTAATAGATAAGTGTCACTTTCATAATATAAATTATCAAAATCGACACCTAGGTTTTTATAAGTAACATCAAAACCATCGTAAACCCATGAATTCATTTCTTTCCAAAGAGCAACAACCTTTTCATCTCCAGATTCCCATTTAAGCAACATTTCTTGAGCCTTAACAATAAGTGAAGCTTCTTTCTTTGCTTGATCTTCTGTTTTACCTTCTGAAATTAATTGGGTGATTTCTTTCTTGTACTCTTTATCAAATTTCACATAATAATTACCAACTAACTTGTCTCCTTTTAAACCAGTTGAAGCAGGTGTTTCACCGTTTCCAAAAAGCTTCCACGCTAACATTGATTTACATATATGAATCCCTCTATCGTTTATGATTTGAGTTTTATATACTTTCTTTCCTGATGCCTTAATAATTTCAGCAACAGAATAACCTAATAAATTATTCCTTACATGTCCTAAATGTAAGGGCTTGTTTGTGTTTGGCGATGAGTACTCAACCAAGACTGCTTCTTTATTAACGTTTAAATCACTAATGATAAATCCAAAAGAAGAATCAGTATAGATTTTATTAAAAAAATTAATATAAAAAGAGTCTTGTATTACCAAGTTTAAAAAACCTTTAACAACGTTATAATTAATGATTTCTGAAACATTTTCAACAATATACTTCCCTATATCGTCACCTATTTGAAGGGGGTTCCCTTTCTTATAGCGTAACATAGGAAAAACTACAACAGTGATATCTCCCTCAAATTCTTTTCGGGTTGCTTGAAGTTCTACTGAAGGAATTTCAGTATTATATAATGCACAGAAAGCTTCCTTAACTCTCGATTCTATGATATTTTGAATATTCATTAAATGCTGATAATTGAATTGCGAAATTAAACATTTTTATTTGTTTTTTTGAATCATTTTTGGACAAGAATAATTGTATTTTTACGAAATATTTAGAATTTTAAAATATTGCAGAACACAATTAAGTGTGATTCTTGTCCGGATTGGTATTATTAAAATCAATAATATTTTATTTAGAAGTAACAAAAATAGTTAATCGAAACATATCTCAAATGGATAAACGCTTAGAGGAACTTCCAAAATTAGCCGAAGGAGTAAAAAAAGAAAATAAAAAATATTTTGCAAATTTAAAAAAGAGAACTCCTAAAAACTTAGATTATGTTATGCAAGATATTCACGAGAAGGAATTTGCTAAAACAGATTGTTTAACTTGTGGAAACTGTTGTAAAACTACTTCCCCAATTTTTACTGAAAGAGACACAGATCGAATTTCTAAACATTTAAAAATGAAAGTTGTTGATTTTAAAAATCAATACTTGGAATCAGATAAAGATGACTTTATGGTCTTAAAAACGGCTCCTTGTTCATTTTTTGATGAAAAGGATAATACTTGTTTTATTTATGATGTCCGTCCAAAAGCATGCTCCGAATATCCTCATACAAATAGAAAAAAATTTATACAAATCACAGACTTGACAATATCAAATACAGAAGTGTGTCCTGCTACTTTCAATATTGTTGAGGCATTGAAAAAGCACTTTCCTTTTGAACCAAATAAAAAAATAAGGAGATAAAATATATTATGGAAATTGAGATTTGTGATTTGAAGTCAAAACACCTTTCTTAAGAATCAAAAGATGTTTTTAATTATTTATAGAGTAAATACTTATCCCTAATTAGTTTAAAAGCATTTATATCGTTAACCCAAGTTTTTCTAATCTCTTTTTCAGAAACTCCTTTTTCTATTTGTAGCTGTAATTTTTTTGTTCCTGCTAATTTTGTGAAAAAAGAGTTAAAAAACATCTTAGAGGTATTGTTCTTATATGCTTTTATTAAATAAGATAAGTCTAATTGATTTAAATTTTCTTTTGCTCTTAAATCTTCACCAAAACATTTTTCACCCTTGTGCTTAGGATACTTAGATCCATCATTAGATTGGGGTGTAAAAGTAAAATTAGTGTTTTCTAGAAAAGGGGAACCATATATTTGAAATTGCATTTTTGTTCCGCGACCAGCAGAAATATTTGTTCCTTCAAAAAAACACAAACTTGGATAAAGATTTATACTCTTATCATTCGGAAGGTTTGGAGATGGTCTTAAAGGAAGACTATATCGAGTTTGGTGTGTATAATTTTTGATAGGAATTACTGTTAAATCACACTGAATTTTATTCTTTAACCATAACTCTCCATTGATCATTTTTCCATATTCACCTATAGTCATTCCATATACCACAGGAACTTTGTGCATACCAACAAAAGATTTATAATCAAACTCTAAAATAGGTCCGTCTATATAATGTCCATTTGGATTTGGCCTGTCTAGAATTACAAGAGGAATACTTAATTCAGCACAAGCTTCCATAATATAATGTAAGGAAGAGATATAAGTATAAAAACGAGCACCAACATCTTGAATATCAAAAAGAACTAGATCAATACCTTCTAGCTGAAGTCTAGAAGGTTTTTTGTTTTTACCATAAAGAGAAAATATAGGTAGTCCTGTTTTGTTATCAATACCATCTTTTATAAACTCCCCTGCGTCAGATTTTCCCCGAAAACCATGTTCTGGTGCAAATACTTTTTTTACACTTACCCCTAAAGAGAGTAAACTATCTACTAGGTGAATATTTTTATAAGAAGTAATTTTATTTATTTTTTTGACGTCATTATTAATAGCAACTTTTGATTTATAAATTACAGAAGTTTGATTACTAATAATGGCAATATTTTTACCTTCCAATAAACTTAAGTAAAGACTAGTTCTTTCTGAACCTGTTTTTAAGTGTTTAAAAGAGTTAAGTTCTTTTTCAAAATTTAAATTTGATTTTTGCGCATACGAAATCAGCTGAAAATTGAACACAAAAAACAATAATAAATATGTATTTTTGAAAGGATTATAAAGAATCATTAATTTGAATTTCGAGTTATTTATCGCTAAACGTATTATTGCTGGTAAAGAGTATAAAAATAGTATTTCATCTCCAATAATAAAAATTGCAACCAGTGCAATTGCATTAGGTGTTATTATTATGCTTATTGCTATTTCTACAGGTACTGGTTTGCAAAAAAAAATACGTGAAAAAATGGCCGGATTCAAAGGTCATATTCAAATAGTAAATTATGATAATAACAACTCCGAAGTTTCTGTCGTTCCTATTAATAAAAATCAAGAATTTTACCCAAATTTTAGTACTGTATCCGATATTAAGAATATACAAATATTCGCATCAAAAGGTGGAGTTTTAAGAACCAAAAAAGATTTTGAAGGTATTGTTTTCAAGGGCGTCTCATTAGACTATGATTGGTCTTTCTTTCAAGAATATATGATTGAAGGTCGTATCCCAAATCTAAATTTACTTAGGACAAAAGAAGTTTTATTATCTAAAACTGTAGTAGATCGTTTACATCTAAAATTAAATGATACTGTTTTATCAACTTATATAAAAAATACAGGAAGCAAATTACCTTCTAATAGAAAATATACTATTGTAGGGATTTATAATACTGGTTTTGCACAGTTTGACAAAAGTGTTATGATTGGTGATATTAGAGAGGTTCAGAGATTAAATAAATGGACAAAGAATCAGGTAGGGGGATTTGAAGTTTTATTAAATGATTTTGAAGAAATTCAAGAAAAAGGGAATCAAATTTACAACAATATTGGAGCTGAATTAAACAGTAAAACTATTGTAGAAAGTTATCCAACTATTTTTGAATGGATTAATTTATTTGATAATAATATTTTATTCATCATAGTAATTATGGTCTTAATTGCAAGTATAAATATGATAACAGCATTACTTGTTTTAATTTTAGAACGTGTTCAAATGATTGGTGTATTAAAAGCACTGGGAGGTAATAATTGGTCTGTAAGAAAAATATTTCTATACAATGCTACTTTCTTGGTTTTAAAAGGCTTGTTTTGGGGAAATATTATTGGGTTAAGCATACTATTTATTCAGGAATATACAGGAGTAATCACCTTAGATCCAGAAACGTACTATGTAAGTAAAGTACCTGTTTACATAAACTTTTTTACTGTTTTTATGTTAAATATTGGAACATTATTCTTGTGTTTTTTGATGTTGTTAATTCCTTCCTATATAATAACAAAAATAAGTCCTATCAAGTCTATAAAATTTACTTAATAATATAGTTTTTTATAGGTTAAAAACTTTAAAAAAATGAAAAGTTCTAAACTTGTAGACCAAACAAAAAGCAATTATATTTGCAATTGTAAAAAGATTACATGAAATACGCAGAAAATATATTAGAAACGATAGGTAATACGCCTCTAGTTAAATTAAATGTTTTGACTAAAGAATTACCTTGTTTAGTGCTATCTAAATATGAAACCTTTAACCCAGGTAACTCTGTAAAAGATAGAATGGCTCTTCAAATGATACAAGATGCAGAACAAGACGGTCGTTTAAATCCTGGAGGGACAATTATAGAGGGTACATCAGGCAATACTGGAATGGGATTAGCCCTAGCTGCAATAGTAAAAGGGTATAAATGTATTTTCGTAATGGCTGACAAGCAGTCTAAAGAAAAAATAGATATTTTAAGGGCTGTAGGTGCAGAAGTAATTGTTTGCCCTACAGATGTAGATCCTACTGACCCTAGATCATATTATTCAGTTTCAAAACGTTTAGGTGAAGAAATTCCAAATTCGTGGTATGTAAATCAATATGATAATCCGAGTAATACTAAAGCACATTTTTTGAGTACAGGGCCTGAAATATGGGAACAAACTGAGGGTAAAGTAACCCATTTTGTAGTTGGTGTTGGAACTGGTGGAACAATTTCGGGTGTTGGTCGTTACTTAAAAATGAAGAATCCAAATATAAAAATATGGGGAATAGATACTTACGGATCTGTTTTTAAAAAATATCACGAAACTGGTATATTTGATAAAAATGAAATTTATCCATATATAACTGAAGGAATTGGTGAAGATATATTACCATTGAATGTAGACTTTAGTGTGATTGATGGATTTACAAAAGTGACAGATAAAGATGCCGCTATATTCACACAGAGATTGTCTAAAGAGGAGGGAATGTTTCTAGGGAATTCTGCAGGAGCAGCTATAAAAGGAGTATTACAACTGAAACAACATTTTTCAAAAGATGATGTTGTTGTCGTTTTGTTTCATGACCACGGTAGCAGATACGTTGGTAAAATGTTTAATGACAACTGGATGAAAGAGAAAGGTTTTTTAGAAAATTGATACTACTTTGAGATTCATAAAAGAATATAATTAGAATAAAACCAAAAACAGGATATAAAATTTTATATCCTGTTTTTTAATATATTTTAAGATTATTCTAAATTAGTTAGAGAGAGGTCTACCATAAAGATCATAATCGCCAGCTTCATGGATTTTTATATCAATAAACTCTCCAATCTTTATGTAATGTTCTTTTGCATCAACTAATACATCATTGTCAACATCTGGTGAATCATATTCTGTTCTTCCATAAAAATATTCACCATCTTTCCTATCAAATAGACATCTAAAAGTTTTACCGATTTTTTGTTGATTCAATTCCCATGAAATTTGTGACTGAACCTCCATTATTTCGTTTACACGCTTAAATTTTACTTCATCAGGAACATTATCTTCTAAAACATAAGCACCCGTATTTTCTTCGTGAGAATATTCAAAAACACCTAATCGTTCAAAACGCATTTCTTCAACCCAATCTTTTAATTCTTGAAACATTTCTTCAGTTTCTCCAGGATAACCAACAATTAATGTGGTTCTAATCGCCATTTGTGGGACACTTTCTCTAAATTTATGAATCAATGACGTAGTCTTTTCATGGGTTGTTCCACGTTTCATAGATTTTAAAAGTTCCGTATTTATATGTTGTAAAGGAATATCTAAATAATTACATACTTTTGGTTCATCTTTCATTACCTTCAAAACATCCATTGGAAAACCACTTGGAAAGGCATAATGTAATCTAATCCACTCAATTCCGTCTACTTTGACTAACGCCAATAATAATTCAGCTAATGCTCTTTTCTTGTAGATATCTAAACCATAGTAAGTTAAATCTTGTGCGATTAACATAATTTCTTTAATACCTTTTGATGCTAATTTGGTCGCTTCAATAATAATATCTTCTATAGGAGTTGATCTGTGTTTCCCTCTCATTAAGGGTATAGCACAGAATGAACAAGGCCTATCACAACCTTCAGCGATTTTCAAATAAGCGTAATGCTTAGGTGTAGTAGTTAATCTTTCTCCAATTAATTCATGTTTATAGTCTGCCTCTAAGACTTTTAATAGATTTGGTAGGTCATGTGTACCAAAATATTGATCAACGTTAGGGATTTCTTTTTCTAAATCTGGTTTATATCGTTCACTTAAACAACCTGAGACAAATACTTTATCTATCTCACCTGCTTCTTTTCGTTTTGCGTAATGTAAAATTGTATCTATACTCTCTTCTTTTGCTTTACCAATGAAACCACAAGTGTTAATAACAACAATATTTCCTTCGTCATTAACATCCTCGTGAACAACATTTTTGCCATTTGCTTTCAATTGACCCATTAGAATCTCTGAATCATAAATGTTCTTTGAACATCCTAATGTAACTACATTTATTTTATTTTTTTTAATGGTTTTTGTACGCATAAAAGAATAATTTTTTACAAATATATAGTAAGAATAACGTTTAAGTTTTAATTTATTTCAAAATATTATAAAAAAAAACCTCATATCTAATGATATGAGGTTTTATATACTGATTATATCTCAGTATAAGGAAAGGCGGCGACCTACTCTCCCACATAAATGCAGTACCATCGGCGCAATTGGGCTTAACTTCTCTGTTCGGGATGGGAAGAGGTGAGCCCCAATGCTATAACCACCCTAAGCTGTTTGAGTTGCTTAAACTCTAATAAGTTAACATACTGGTATAATAATATCGTAATTACAATTAAAAAGAGTGTCTCTCCCGCCGAAGCGGGAGAAGCGTACATAAGTCTATGGGTTATTAGTACTACTTGGCTATGACATTACTGCCTTTACACCTATAGCCTATCAACGTGGTAATCTCCCACGACCCTTTAAAGAAATCTCATCTTGTGGTGGGTTTCGCGCTTATATGCTTTCAGCGCTTATCCCTTCCCGACGTAGCTACTCTGCCATGCTCCTGGCGGAACAACAGATACACTAGAGGTCAGTCCAACTCGGTCCTCTCGTACTAGAGTCAGATCCACTCAAATTTCTAACGCCCACAGCAGATAGAGACCGAACTGTCTCACGACGTTCTGAACCCAGCTCGCGTGCCACTTTAATGGGCGAACAGCCCAACCCTTGGGACCTTCTCCAGCCCCAGGATGTGACG
>Ga0209482_1000825_pt1 | contig 24651 bp, 22 predicted proteins | sample CoawatmetaG10DNA_FD_187512 | JGI IMG/M metagenome (GOLD analysis project Ga0209482, IMG submission 187512) | Marine microbial communities from the West Antarctic Peninsula - Coastal water metaG104-DNA (SPAdes) (version 2) | ecosystem: Environmental > Aquatic > Marine > Coastal ...
GAAAAAAACTATTATAATTAAAACTTACTTCTTGCATTAAGTTATTATTAAAAAAATTAGAGATAACTAAAATTTATTTTTTATATAAATTAATCTTTTAATTTCAGATAATGAGAAAAAAGACAATATATGACCTAATTTTATATATATTAAAATAATCAATACCTTTATCATTAAAGACACCTCTAAATTCAATGGAAAAGAATAATCAATGATAGAAAATATTGTCGCTACTAAAAAGATACCATATATTGAAAAAACTGGTTTCCATTGCCACAAAATTCTTACGTGTCTCTGCGCAGTAAGATAAAATGCTATTGTCACAATAACTCCAGAAATACTTGTAGCCCAGGCCGCACCAACAATACCCCATCTCATAATAAATGGAATGTTTAATAAAACATTAATTGTTATCCCTACAAACATTAGTAAAGTAATAACATGAGTTTTTTTAGCATAAATAAGCTGTATGCCTGTTATTTTTTGGAAAAATAATGATGCATAATATATCGATAAAATAATAATAACAGGGGTCGCTTCTTGATACTCATTAGAAAGAAATAATGAGATAAACTCCCTGGAAAAAATGACCACTATTAAAGCCACAAAAATTGAAATATAAAAAAATGGTAAGATAAAATTATTAATTTCATTTGGATTTTTAATATGACTATTTGCAAAAAGCTTACGATAAACTGTAGGCTGAAAAACTTTATCTAATCCAGTCATAAATTGAAAGATTATCATAGCAAAATTTTGCCCCATATAATAAATACCAACTAAGCTACTAGAGCCTATAAAGCCCAATAAAATTTTATCAAGTTGAGTGTTCATAAAGCCGAAAAAAACTCTTGGAGTTAGAGGTAAAGAAATTTTTAACATTTCTTTTAACATTCCTGAATCAAAACTTGCAGACAACTTCCTTCCAAGCGTTAGAAACAATAATATAAATAATATTGAGTTAGAAACAACCCAAGCGTAGGCTAATGACATTGATCCAAAATTTGATTGCGTTATAAATATTATGGCGACAGTAAAATTGATTACAGAATTGGTAATCATATACCTAACATAACTCTTGGCTAATCCAGAATTTTTTAGAAAGGTCAAATAGTATTGTGATAAAGATGAGGCAATTGTGCCAATAAGCACAATGATTAGCATATTATTATGTGCACTTGACGAAAGTATTAAATCACTAATATCTGATTGAAATAAATACACCACTACCAGTAATACAGTCAGATTAAAGGTCACAAAAATAACAGCAGAAGAAATTAATTTTGCAGAATTTTTACTTGATTTTTCAAAAATAAAAAAATTGCGTTCATAGCTTATTAACATTCCAAAATTAGCAACACCAACTGCAATAGCTGTATAAACCTGAGCCAAAATAAACTGACCAAACTCACTTGATGGTAAGTTTTGAGAGATTATTGGCAGCATTATCAACATCAAAATACCACTAATGGCAATTTGAAGAAGATATAGTGAAGTATTTTTTATAGTTTTATGAATTAGCATTTAGATTTAGACGTAAATCCATTAAAGCTTTTTTACTAGGATCACCTATTAAATTAATATAATCAGCGTTATTCTCAAAATTTAATAAATAATTATCTTGTTGTGCAATATTGATTTGCTTTACTAGAGACTTATAGCCACTCACAACTAACTCAGGTATTTTGTTATAAACAGAAAAAGATACATTTGTTGTTGATTGGTACCAAAATGCAGGCACATCTGCTAACAATGCATCTACTGTTGGGGATGAAAAGCAATTAGTGAAGACAATATCACTAATACTAATCAGATCTACAACGTCAATAGTATCATCAAGCATTACTGTATTAGGTAGTTTGTTAAATTCGTGCCGAAGACTAACAATATCAAGCCCTTTTTGATCAAACCAATAATTTCTATTCATATCCATAAGAAGACTATTGGAATAAGATGGTTTAAACAAAAATGTACTCTTAGGCATCAGTTTAGCTAACTGAATAGAATCCCTCAAGAAATTTATAGCCTCATCAAAATTTGAGTAAATATCTTCAATAGCTACATAAGTAGTATCAAAAATACTAATAACTTGTTCGGGTTTATTAATATTGAACTGGTTGCGCATTTCTTCTATTAAAGATGAGTTATTCTTAATTTCTAAAATTTTTTCTGAAAAAATATTACCAATAACCTTATGCTTTACTAACTTCTGACAATGTAACGCCATTGAATCGGCCATAGCTTGACTATTTAAGTAGTAGTAATCAGGGTTTATAAAAGACCAGTGGACGTTACGCTTATCAAAAATGCTATCATTTCCAGATACTATATATGGCCCTCCAATAAATTGAGAATAAGTATGTGTTTTAATCTGCTGCTGTTTCAGAAAAATATTTGTTGAAATTTGTGATACCCCTTCTTTGTTAAAGTAAATATAGTTCTTAAATGAGGTTTGAGCGATAACTATAGACCAGCTTAGTCTATAAAAAAGTAAGACGGTTAGTGCTTCATAAATAAAAAAATCTTCTTTATAAGTGACTAATAATTTTATAATTTTAAGAAAATCTTGACGAAATTTTAAGGTGCTTTTTCTAAATAAGTAGCTCATTCCTTTAATATTGAGTGCTTCTTTTAAAGTATAACCAGCACTGGAATATTTCTGATAAAACTCTTTATTTTCTGGATATTCAACCAAAAATACCGTCTCATCTTTTTTAATAATTTTGTCATCAACTAAGAAGGTAAATTCCCTAGAACCTTTAAATTTTGTAACCCAAGAGGAATGGATAGATATTCCAAATTTATAAATTTTTTTTTGCTGGTTAGTTTTGTAAGCCAATTGAATCAATAAATGTATTAAGTAACTCATAGCCACTATTATCCAATTTAACCATAATTTAACATTCCCCCAAGGATAGGAATAACTTACAGTAATTGATGAATCAATAATGTTTGTATTTTCTTGTAAAATTTTAGAATACTTACCACTAATAAGTAAATTAGGGTTTCTAATTTCTTTATTTCTACAAATATATTGATTAATGCTAGTTAGTAAAGACAAGTGCTGTGTCAAAATTCTTTTAAAAACCAAGCCCACTTCTTCACTTCTACATAGTTTTTGAACTAATTCAAGGGGTATATCATTAACTTTACTATTAGATATTTTATCTGCCAGTTTAATAGCATTACTATGTGACTGACCAAATGCAAGAGAATTATGCTCTATAACTCTAATAATCCACCTAAAATTATGCATTTTCCTTAGTAGCGCAGATTGAGAAGGATTTTTTCCAGAATCAAAAACATAAATACGCCAATTAAAGAAATTTACTAGAAGTAAAAACCACAACAGTCTTAATGATACATCTACAAAGAATAGTTCCTTACTAGAGGATCTAATACTTACCATACCACCCTACATAGCACAACATAATAATTGGCACCATTTTAGTTACATTGGCTACAGTCATATCAGTTGGAGAACTAATATATTCATCTATTAAGCCATCAATATAATCTAAATCAAAATAATCTTTAGATAAGATTTGATGATAAGGCTTATGTCTCACGCTATTTTGAAAATCTTCGACTAGCGCTGAATAACAATAAACCTCTTGAGCATGGCTAAATGAATGATCAACATCATAAGTGTATGAATGGTTGCCATCCTGATAATCATAAGGATAATCAATTCTTCCACCTTTCAACATTTGCTTAAGAGGGTATTTTGTAGGATTTAGATCTAACCCACGACCCCAATATTCTGGCATTTTTGATAAAAAATCTTGTAAATCACTACTCCAGAATGGCATGTCTGAATTTAAAGCATAATAATCTGACATTGTTTGAACAGAAAGAACAGAGCTACCTTGCCAATGAAAGCTATTATATAAATATAAGTAATTAGCATAAATATTATCAATATTCATATTTTTAGCAATATCTATTAAATACTTTTCTTGCATTTCTTGAGTGTAATATTTTCTACCTTTTGCAGTGAAGATTGCCTCATTGTCTAGAGACCATAGTGGTAATCTTGCATTCCTTAAAAACATACTAGTTAATAGTTGTAGTTTAATTTCATTAGGAGTTTTAGCAACTTCGTCAAAATCAACAGCACCAATTCTATCTTTAAATAACTTATAAACAGGATCTTTAATATAATCTCCATTCAACAATAAAGATAAAAAGGTTGGGCCAAATAAATAACTCGCCATTTTATCGCTATACTCCCTGAAACCAGATGATGGATGAAATATAGTTGTATACTGACTAAAGCCCATATTATGGACTCCATCACTAATTTCACCTGCAAAAATTGTTTCATTTTTTTTCGCTAGATCTGATGCCTTGATTGCTAATTTATCATGCGTATACCCTGTTAATGCATACAATTGATACTTACGCATCCTATCTTTCAAAGATTCAAAATAACTTTCGTCCTTAGTAGTTAAATCCCAATCAATTACCTCTAATTTAATATCATAATAATCTGCAAATTTTTTAGCTTTATCTATTTCAATTTGATTGCAACAACCACTCCTCTTTGAAAATTTCATTTTCCCAATAATTCCAGTAATTTTTTCATTACCAAATAGATGGATTAAACCAGCAAGAATTGAAGTAGAGTCCCAACCTGATGATAGATAAATTATATTCCCATCTTCTGATCCAACCTCCTTCAAGTGATCTAAGAAAATATCTGCATATTCATCATGACTAGTATCAGTATAGTTTTGAGTTTTCTGAGCTACGAAAACTCTCTTTTTCAGCGTTAATTTGTCACCGTTCATAATATAAGCACACTCATCAACACCTAGTCTTTTTACTGAGTTATATAATGTTTCTTTTTTAGATGGTCGATAACCATAGTAAGTCAGCATATGCGCTAATGCAACTTGGTTAAAACCATCTGCAGCAAGATCCTCTGGTAACAACTCTAAATTTGATGCTAATGTAATCGCACTCTTACTATGCTGATAATAAATATCTAATTTTCCAAACTGGTCTGATCCAATACAAAGACTATCATTGCCTACAAAAATTAGTATAAATCTACCCTCTAATTTGCTAATAATATGCTGAAATGACAAATTATCTACCTTATCAAAATGCGTACTAACTAATTCAGAATTATCTCTACTTGAGACTGAGCCTAAGCAAAAAAGAGTTCCAGTTAAATTTTCATGAATTATTATTTTTTGATAGTCAGACTCAATTTGAATTCCATCGACACAATGTACAACCGTACCTAAGGGTATAAGATTCATTGCATTATTTGTACAAACTCTAAAATTCATATTATTTCTCTTCTCAATTATTTAGTTCGAAAAATTAACCTTATTATTCGTAAATAAATCTTACTAAACAGGTTTTGCCGTTATGGGTAAATTAACACCATTAATATAGCTTGAGTTTTCAGAGCATAAATGTAATACTTGATTAGCTATATCAGAAGTTGTGACTAACCTTCTTGTAGGATTTTTAAAAGCCTCTACTTCTTTTATTCTAGCTGGAACATCAGTAGTTAGATCTGTAACAGTTAGACTAGGGGAAACCATATTAACAGTAATACCATTGTGTGCTATTTCATTTGAAAGCGCTTTAGTATAGCCCCATAAAGCCTCTTTAGCGCAAACATAGGCCGCCATGCCACTTGGAGGAGTAGCATATAAATAAGAAGTGCCAAGAAAAACAAAACGTCCAAATTGATTAATTTTCATATTAGGTAAAAATAGATTAACTAATAGTATTGCGCCTTTTAAATAAACATCTAAATAAGCACTAATATCCTCATAGCTTGTTTCTTCAGCCTTAATTGATTTTATAGATGGCGTTGCTCCATGAATGATCAAATCGCATCGACCCCATTTTTTTAATATAGTTTTTGCCATCAAATTGACCTCATCCTCAATTGAGATATCAGCACAAATTGATACGGCAGTTCCACCTAGCGAAATGATCGAACTTACAGTTTTATTAGCTAATTCTTTATTTTTTTTATAATTAACAATAACTATATAATTTTCACTAGCTAATTTATAAGCTATTTCCTCTCCAATACCTCGACTAGCTCCAGTCACTAAAGCTACTTTTTTATTTGATAACTGTTTTTTTGATAGTGAATTTACCTTACTATTAATGGCATTTATTTTGTTTAATTTTTGAGGGTTTGTAGATAGAGCAATAGTCATCTTGACTTGAGCTAGACCTATCATAACTTTTTGTTTATTTTGGTTAAAGACCTCTGTTGTTAATGTCAAAATATTAGTACTAGTAGAGTATTCTTTAATAGTTAAAACAAAATTAATTTCATCATCAACAAAAACAGGCTTTAACCAACTAACTGTTTGATTTAACCATATAGCCCCTGCACCTGGAAAGTCCATACCAATTATCTTTGATAAATATGATAATTGAATAACACCATGAGACACTTTATGCGCATATCCATGATTTTTTGCAAAATTACTATCCGTATGCATTGGATTATAATCTTGCGAGAATTTAGCAAATTTGTCCACTACTTCTGAAGAAATAATAAACTTTTCTTGGTATTCGTCCCCTATATTAAATTCCATTATGATATTTTTTGCTCTAGAATTATTTTAATTAACTTGACTGATAGCATATCCGTCATGTCTTCTGGTGATAACTTAACTTCAAATTCTGCTTCTATAGCCATAACTAGTTTGATATGAGACAATGAATCCCATTGCTCAATATTATCAGGACTACTGTCTTCATTAATATTATCTAAGCTCACCTCCAATATGTCAGACATAATTCGCTTTAGCTGATTAAAATTTATCATATTAACTTTTTACCTCTGTTTTGATATAGTGTATTTTTTCAGGTATTTTTTGCATATTGTATTCCCAAATATTATTATTTTTATCTGATAAGACAAAATGATGTTCTTTATAAAAGTTTGCTGTTAAGTGATTTTTTTTGCTTTCAATATATTGGCCATACAACTTCACTGCATTTTTATTTTTTACAATATTAATAATCTCAGCCAAAAAAACACTTTCAATTCTTTTGCCAATAATTCTACAACTTAATAAAAAAGTATCAATCACCCATTCATTTTCATTCCTCTGCTTAATAATTGAAACACCTGATATACCATGGTTACCAAAACAATCTTCCACAGAAAGATATAAAACGATGGATCCAGATTCGATCAAATCAGCAACTTCTACAACAGAGTATCTTTTAGTTGTAAGATTAAATTGATTGGTTTTATTAATTAACTGTGAAACCCTTTCAAGGGTTTTATTATTAGCAAAACTTATACTAACAATCATGTTAAGACTTGCTAAAAAACTATTTAAATCTTTTGAATTATCTCTCAATTCCTCTCTATTTTGGCTTTCTTGAATCATCTTAGTTCTATTTTTATCTTCATTAGTTACTGTTAAAAAATTAAAGTAATTACAACTAGCTAGCGATTGACTATACAACATTGGATCTTTTGGCACATTAATAACTTTAACCTGTGGTAGTTTTCTAGAAACCCATAGCCTTTCTTCTGGGTTATCATCAAAAAATACAATAGAATCAAGTCCAATATTTAATTTTTTAGCAATTTTTTCAATATTTAGCGCCTTATCTACCCAATTAATTTGGATAGCTGCAAAATCTGATTCTTTTATTATGCAATCAGGATGTTTTTGTATAACTTCTATTGCATCATTAAAATTGTTTTTGCTGGCAATCGCTAGCATAACTCCCTGATTGCGTAAATTTAATATACTACGTTGAAAATTTTTGAAAACATTTCCTGGGTAATATTCACTAAGTTGTATGCCGCTCATTCCATCTTCGCCAATTACCCCTCCCCACAAAGTATTATCTAAATCTAGTACTAAACATTTACAAGCTTGATTTTTAATAGTACCAATAGTTTTTGCTATCATCTTGCTAAATTCTATTTGACCTTTTACTGCAAAAGGAATTCTAGCCATAAAATATAATTTTCTGTCTATCCAATTTTGCAACCCTATGTTCAATACTATATTCATATAATCAATTGAGTAACAACCATTTATCTTATTACACAATAAAAGTAATTCTTGATTAATGTTGTGGATATATTGATCTTGTCGTTGTTTAGTTGGAGAATAAACAGAATCTAACATATCAATATTAATCATAGAAAAGTTAATCACAATAATACTGGCTTTTGAATTACTTCGTAAAGATTTCAATATAACTCTAAACCTATCTATAACTTGATTCGTAATTAAATCTAATTCCTCATCATCATATTTAGTAAAGTTACTGGCTAAGTTGGGGTACATATCCTCTATCATATTATGAATAATCACAATATTAGGTTTTTGAAGATATAAATCACTATTATCATTAAGTATTTCTTGCTCAAATTGATTGAATGGTGCAAAATAAATATCAGAAAAATAGTTTTTCTTTGCTAATTCAACAGATATATATGGCTTTAGTATCTCTGAAGTATAACTAGACAAAATAGCAATATTAATAGGCGTAAATTGATGCTTGATAAGTTTAATTTCTTTAAAGATTTTTGCATAATCAGCAGGTGTATTTATTGACTTATTTTTCAAAAATTCTAACATGATAATAATCTATTTTTTTCACTAGTGATTCGCCATTGATGCATTGGAGTGTCGTTAATATATCTCAGACGTTCTCTTACAAAGCCTAATTTCTTAAAAGTAAAAATAATACCAATATTTGTATCATAACAAGTACCAGTTACACTATCTTTTTCTAAAGTATTAAACGCAAAATTTAAAACAAATTTAAATGCACTATCTGATGCTAACTTTCCCCAATAATTAGTGTCACCAATCATTAATCCTATTTCAGCACTGTTTTCAGTTTTGTTAAAAAATGACAAGGTTGTTGTGCCTACCATTTTATCTTTATGATAAATTCCCCATATGTATTTTTCTTCTAGGCCATCAAATGACTGAATGAAATCACTTACTGTTTTTTTTGTTTGTATTTTATTTTTAACTTGTAAAAATTCATTAATAATAGGATTATTAAGCCAAGATATATAATCTTCAGTAATATGATCAGTAGTCAACTTTTTAAAATTGTAGTAGATCTTTGTGTGGTTGATAGACACTTGGCTTACTTTCTTTTTAATAATAAATGGACTTCAGAAGAGGCATTTTTTTTGTCTAATTCCAGCTGTATAGAATCAATTAAGGGTATAAACATATTTTGAAATGAATTCATTAGTTTCTTTGAACACTGACTCTTTTTTTGGATATCTATAAAAATCTTGCGATAAAGATCAACTGCATCAGTGCCGAACCACCATTCTGAAATAATATTAAATCCAAATTCATCTGCAAGATATTGTAATGATTTCTCTGTATAAAGATGCGTGTGTCCACCACTTAATTGGCGATGAAATACATCTTTAGAAATCATTTCTAAAAACACTGAAAGACTAAAAAGTGGAACTGAGATGTAAATATACTTTATTTTATTATTCTTTTTTATACTCTCCATCGCACCACGTGGATCTTGTAAATGCTCCAATACTCCAATTAAAGAGATGACATCAACGTTAGCATCTTTAAGTAAGCTATTAGTATCCTCTATTTCATGAATAGATAGATAGTCTAAACCTATCATCTTATTACCAAACTCTACCTGAGATTTTGAAACCTCTGATCCACTAACATTCTTTAAACCAATTTTATTTAATGCACCAACAAAATGCCCTGAACCTGCACCAACATCTAAATACTTCATTTTGGTAGGGGTTTTGTCATCATTCACTAATGATGAGAACAAAAACTCAGCTTTAGGAATATAAATACTATTTAGTCGGTAATTGAACTCTTCAATGTCACTTGCTTTATAGTTTTGAGCATAGTCCTTACCCTCATCTCCTGTATAAACAACACTACAAAACTCACTAGTATCTTCATACTTACCATTTAAATGCGAACACACATCACAAATCTTATACTCAACACCATCTTTAGTGAAGTCATATTTAATATCTAAAGGCTTGTCACAATTTTTGCAACATACTCGAACTGGCTGTTTTTTATAAATATTTGATATCTTTCTTTGTATCTCAATATGCTTATCATTATGAGTAAAAAATGATTGCTTCTGGTTGATCAATGGTCCACTAGGTTTACCGTATTTTATAATTTTCAATATTAGGCCTTTTTTAAATTTAATTTTTTAATTTTTTTATTATTCTTTCATTATAAAATATTATGCCCATACTTCTTGTACGCTAACCAAAGTGAACGCAAAATAATTATATTTGAAAAAATCCTATTCCCAAAACGTGATTTATCTTTTCGTAGGTTAACCATAACATGTTGTTGTGCAATTTTTATATTCTGATTCGCTGCAAATATTACGAGCTCAGTACCAATTGATTGGTAAGAGTCAAATACACCTAGCTGGTTAAAAACATCAACATGGAAAGCTTTCATTCCACACATCGGATCTTTTATTCCCCACTTTCGAACTGCAACCCATGAAAAAATATATTCAGAAACTCTTTGAAGTTTATTTCTTATGCCTATAATAACAAAAAATCCTTGTTCTAGTAAAACGATATAATCATTTATAAACTTAGGATTATGCTGCCCGTCGCCATCAAAGGTAATAATGACATCACAATTTAGCTCCACTGCTTTTACAAAACCACTATTTAGTGCCCCATCATAGCCTTTGTTTTCGTCATGGTTAACTAATATAGCACCAGCAGCTAATGCTTCTTGTTTAGTATTATCATTAGAAGCATCATTTACTACAATAACTACTCCATATTCTTTGACTGATTGAACCACATTTGAGATTGTAGTTCCTTCATTAAATGCTGGAATAACAATTGCTATTTTATACTTGTGCATTTTATATGCTCACCAGGTTTTATATTTTCAATTAACTCCATACCAAGTATCCTCTCTAATTCATAAGGTGGTAATGCATCTATAGGGCAAGGTCTAAGAAGCTCCAGATCATCCTCTTTGAGGACATTGCCAGCTACTAAATATTTTTTAGCACGGATAGACCTTCTTTGTAAAATAACAGTTTCAACCTCATTATCTTCTATTTTTTTTATATCTAAACCTAACGAATTTTCTAATTCTCTAGTTCTGTCAACCATATCTTTCCAAGCATTAAAATCCATTGAAAATTTATGATCTGGGCCATTGAGACTCACATCATCCGTAAAGTGTTTTTCTATAACACGAGCACCTAGTGATACTGCTCCTAATACAGATGCATGTCCAGGAGTATGATCAGAAAGCCCCAGAATAATCCCAGGATATTCTCTCCCATATTTTTTAAGTACGTTTAGATTAACATATTTAAAGTTCTCAAATGATGCCGTATAGTTTGTATTACATTGCATTAAAATTATATCTTTAGTATGCTTCAATAATGTAGACATAGCCCTATCAACTTCTTCAAAATTTGAGGCACCTGTTGCTAGAAATACTGGTTTATTTTTGGAGGCTATATGATTAATAATACCTAACCAAGTGATATCACCAGAACCAATCTTATACGCACTTAAAAACTCATCAACTTGATCTACAATTTCATAAGAATAAGGTGAAGTTAGAAAGGTAATACCAGCTTTATTACAAGTATCCTTTAGCACAGGGGTCCAATCTTGATTTATTGATGCATCTTGATATACATCAAAAACGCTTTTTTTCCATTTAGTCTGGTGTGATTGTTGTCCACCTAGTGACTTAAAACCTTGATCACTTATGATAGTACTTGCAGTGAAATGTTGAAATTTAGCTGCATCAGCCCCTGCTTCTGCACAAAGGTAAATCAAGTCCTTTGCTCTTTCTAGATCTCCATCATGATTAGCGGCAACGTCTGCAATAAAGTAGGAAGGATCATTCAAGCTTATGGTTTTATTTTCTATCTGTATTGTTTTCATATTAGTTGCTACTGTGCTGATGTTGAATTGATTTTATTGACTCTAAAGAATTTGGGAATCTATATTTTAAAGCAAGGCTAATTTTTTTTATGTCTAAAGCCATATTTTTTGATCTATTGGCCTTGAAGTCCATATCATCAATACTAACCCTCTTAATCATTGAAACTGGTAACTGAAAAAAATCAGCCATTTCTATACCAAAATGATATTTTGAAATACTGTCACTACTTGCACAGTGATATAAACCAAAAATAGGGTTGTTAATTATATTTTCAATGATCATAGATAAATCATAAACGCTTAAAGGAGAGAATTTGACATCATAAAATAAATTTAATACCAAATTTTCTTTCAATCCCTTAAGGATCCATTCAGAAAATGAAAGGCGCACACCGCGTGAAGATCCAACTATATTTGTTCTTAACACTAACCCTTTATTCATTGATAGAACAGGGGTCTCTCCTAAAAGTTTAGTTTTTGCATAAACATTTAGTGGATTAGTAGAATCAGACTCTTTGTAGGGGCGACTTTTACTCCCATCAAACACAGAATCAGTAGAAATATAGATTAGCTTACCATCAGTAGAATCCAAATATTTTGAAATTATCTCCGTTGTATTTATGTGAAGCTTAGTTGCTAACGTGGGGTTATCCTCACAAAAATCTATATTAACTATGGCTGCACAGTGAATTATTACATCAGGTTTAATCTTGACTAGCCAATTGTTGAGTGTCTTAGCATTAGTTAAATCAAAACAATTCCACGTAACATTTTTGCCTTCAATACCCTTGCTTCTTGACGTGGCAAATACTTTATGCAGCTTTGACAAATGAGCTACGATTGCAGTACCTAGCATTCCACTTGCGCCTGTGACTCCTATTCTCATTAATTTAACCTTTTAAATCCACTATGGCAAACAGGTCCATCTAATAAGGAATCTATTAATATATCATTACTTTCACATGCTGATATTACTGTTAAGATTGACTCTAATACTTCAAAATAATTGTCAATTTCTTGCTGCCCATGCTCCGTACAAACATATATGACATTTGAAGCAAGAATATTATTTTTAAGCATCTCTTGGGTTATGTATGTTTTGTACTTTAACCAGTCATTAGATTGAATAACAAAACCAATCATAGATGGCAATCCACTAACCTTGAGAGGGAGTTGGTATTTTTTCCCTAGAGCTTTCCATTGATCACTAATACCATTTCCAATATTTGTTATCAATTCCCATGACTTTGTTTTTTCCATAACCTCTAATGTCTTTAGTGCTGCAGAAGGACCAATTCTTTCAGTCCAAAAAGTAGAGCTAATAAAAGTGCTTTGTGCAATATTCATTATTTCTCTTGTTCCAATTATGGCAGTAATAGCATAACCATTCCCTAAAGCTTTACCAAAAATAGCCATATCTGGTTCAACGCCATATATTTTATGAAGCCCACCATTACTCTGTCTAAAGCCAGACGTGCACTCATCGAAAATCAAGAAAATATTATTCTCATTTGCAAGCTTTCTTACCTTGAGTAGGAAGGCATCTTGAGGTTCTTCATTGCGAGATACTTCCATTTTTATAACGCCAATGTCTTGATTTTTAACAATAGCCTCCAATTCGTCGATACGGTTATAGTTAAATGGGACTACACTACCTTTAAGGTCCTGAGGAACTCCCCTAGGACTCAAGCCCGGCAAAAGGTGTTCAGAAAGATTATTGTCGTCCACTAAGTTTGCTGATAAATACCAATCATGCCAGCCATGATAACCACAAATAGCAACTTTATCCTTACCAGAGGCAGCTCTTGCTATTCTAATGGCCATTGCATTAGCCTCACCTCCAGTTCTAGCGAGTCTTACCATATCAGCCCAAGGATGCAGCTCGATAAGTTTTTCTGCTAAATATACTTCTTCAGGGCAATTTAAAGTGGACATATTTCCTTTTTTAACAGTATTTAATACCGCCTCATCGACTTCATCATTTCCATATCCTAATATGTTGGTACCAATTCCCATAATTGACATATCAGTATACTCTGCTCCATCTAAGTCCCAAACTTTACAGCCCTTGGCTTTTTCAAAATATGATGGCCATTGGTTTGGCAAAAACATCTCACTTCGTTTTGATAAAAGCATATTACCGCCTGGAATGATGCGTTTAGCTTTTATCCATAATTTTTGCCCATTGCTCATATTATTCTAGAGATACATTGATGAATAACCTTGCTCAGTAAATGGCTCAGTAAGTTTAATTAATTCCGGGTTTTGATCAAGATAGTTAACAATATTAGCGATAGGGATCATTGGAGCTAAATCCTTAAATTTCATATACACCTTTCTACAAAGAACTAGGTCTTCAGGGTTATCTACAGTAAGTCTCAAATCAGGTCGTAATAAATTCCTAGGAGGATGAATCCTTTTAATCTTAAACTTACCAGGGTTTTCCCTTATATACAAGGTGCACATTTCTGACTTGTGTTTTGCTTCCCCTTTCATATGTGATATTTGTAATGCGTCCAATTTAATAATTTCAAAACCACAACCATCAATAATATCATCTAAAAAAGTTGCATCATTATTAGATTCTTGATGTTTATTCCATACCTCTAAATCAGCCTCAAAATATCTAAAAGGAGACTCAGATGTAACTCTAAAGATATCAGTAGCATTGCACACTTCTCCACACATAATCAAACGAGAAAGAACGTCATTTTCATTGCCAACTACATATTGTAAATTATTGGAGACCGCATATTCTATAAAAATTTCATTCTCAATTCCTTCAGAAATACCTAAAACAACTTCATCAATACATGGTGATACTTTTAAACTTTCAACGATATTATCAAGAATACATATTTGTGCATTTACATCTAAATTTTGTAATGGCTTCCCATACAATCTTGAGCCTGCATTTCGACACGCTAATGCTGCAACTAGTTTTGTTTTCTTATCCCTCATAATTATCAGTCCAAATCAAACTCACTAAAAGATTGATTTTTTTTAAAATCTTTTAATAATTTTTTTCCTAATACTTGTTTAATATTTGTAATAGCAGAACCATTAGAACTTCTTCCTAGCTTAATATCAACTTTCGAGATAACACTCCCTTTTTTAAGATCTTTAATTGCAATAATATGCCTTTTTACGAATTTACGGTATTTTTTTTCTGATGAACTCATGCCAAAATCTTCAGTATTTTCGGTAACTCCATGAGCTTTAACGCACTCTTTTAACTCATAGCAATAGTCAAAAAACTGGTCAGGATTGATGGCAGATTCATAATCTTCTAGCTTCATAACTTGTGATAATGTTAAGTGCTTTTCAAATATCCTAGCACCAGCTGAATATGCCATAGCTGAAAAAGAGGTCAATAATCTACTATCTGGCAAGGAATGATCTGCAAATCCAATAACAACATTTTCATATTTTTCAGCGGCCCACGATGATACATACTTAATTCTAGAAATTTGATTGTGTTCGTCTGGAGTTGGATATCCTTGAAAACCCAACATGACGCAAACTTTTTTATTAGTAAGAAGATTTAATGCAGCCTCTATTTCAGATAAATAAGCACCGCCAGCTCCCAAAATAACACGGCTTATTGAGCACTTAGAAACTTTTTTAATTAATTCCAGATTAGTGATGTCCGTCGCATGAAGCATCACTTTATTGCTGCCCAACTTCTCAGCTAACGCTAAACTTTTTACTCCAAAGATATCAAAGACTACCTCAATAGATAGATCTTTAGCAATCTTTATTAACTCTACCCATACTTGACTATCCATTTCCAAGTCTTTAAAAAGATCGTAATCCTTATAATCTGGAGTAGCGAGTTCGTCTGCATAAACTAGTTGAAATTTGGCAACATCAGCCCCTGAAGCTGCTGCCGCTCTTAGTAATTGAAATGTTTGTTCTGGCTTACCTTCGAATCCTTGTGCAAGTTCAGCAATTATCTCTATATTTTCTTTCATCTTTAATAGCTCCATAAACTTGGATTTAATAAATCAACATCATTAATACTAAAAGCCTTTAAATTAGAATCCTTATTAGAAGAATTAATAATGTCAATTAGTTGATTGGTATTATTAACTCCCACTAAGATCTTATCTAACTCGTCAGTATTTAAGGCAAAATTTAGTGCATACTCTAATAGCGAAAAACCACTATTTTCAACCACTTTTAGATATTTCTTAAATTGAGCCCTCCAAGTTGAAAAGTAAGGTGGTAAATTATTTAAATCTAATAGTAAACCTTGCAAAAATACACTTCTAGCATGAATCTCTATATTTTTATTTTTAAGTGCTTGTAATTGTCCACCTTCAATCAAACGAACATCAAAAACATTGAATGGAACTTGAATTAAATCAAAGTCAAAATTATCCAATAGAAAATCTACTTGATTAGGTGTATACGTAGAAAATCCAATTTTGTTAATCAGCCCGTCCTGCTTTAAATTATTAAGCTCTTCATATAGAAGGTCGAACTCTTTATCTTGAATATCTTCTATATTATGAATCAATAGCCCATCAACACTTTCTATCTGCAAACTGTTAAGAGATTGTTCAAATGTTTGCATAACATTATCAATACCTAACTTAATAGATACAGTTTTAGTTACCACCTTGAAGTTATTGATACCTATTTCACCAAGAGTTTCCTCACTATTTCCATATCCAGAAGCAGTATCTAGTAAAGTAATATTATTATCCTTAGCGACGCTTAAAATGTTTTTAACTTCACTAGAATGAACTTGTCCATCAGTGTTTGAAAATCCATAATCTAGTCCAAATTGTGCGGTTCCTAGTGCAATCTTAGACTGGATAGTATCCAAATCTAACATGGAGAATTAAAAATTATCAAATTAACTATGATATTGTTTAATCCAATCTTGTAATTGAGAAATCTTCATCCATTCTTTGTTATTATCAGAACAATACGTAAAATTTGGATCCACTTTAACTCCATTACCAATTCTTTCAGGATCTTTTGCCCATTCATAAATAGAAGGTAATATTTTGTAATAATCTGAATATTCATAAGTATAAAAAGCATCTTCTTCGCCAATCATTTGCTCATGCAATTTTTCACCTGGACGAATACCAATAACTTCTTGCTTAGCATTTTTATCAACCGCTAATGCCACATCAGTAATTTTCATAGAGGGAATTTTCTTCACATAAATTTCTCCACCCTTCATATCATTGAAAGTAAGCCATACCAACTCCACCGCTTCTTCCAAGGAAATCATAAAGCGAGTCATTCTATTATCTGTAATTGGAAGAAGACCATCTTTAGAAATTGACATAAAAAACGGAATAACAGAGCCACGAGAGCCCATTACATTTCCATATCTTACAACTGAGAAGGTTGTATCAAATGATCCAGAAGTAAAGCTGCTATATGAATTTCCTGAAATAAATAATCTATCAGATGTTAGCTTTGTAGCTCCATAAAGATTAGTAGGACTACTAGCTTTATCAGTAGAAAGTGCCACAACACGCTTAACACCCTTATCAATACAGGCATCAATCAAATTCATTGCGCCAAAAATGTTAGTTTTAACACATTCAAATGTATCATATTCAGCAGTAGGAACAATTTTAGTCGCTGCCGCATGCACCACATAGTCAATATTATCAAGTGCCCGATTTAATCTGTCTTTATCACGAACATCTCCAATTAAAAAGCGAACCCTAGGATCATTTTTATAAAGCTTTGCCATCTCCCATTGCTTCATTTCATCTCGAGAAAATACAACAATTTTCTTTGGGTTGTATTTTTTAAGTGTCATTGGAATAAATGCATGCCCAAAAGAACCCGTTCCACCAGTTATTAGTATTGTTTTATTTGTTAAAATTCTGGTTCTCCTTATTGTTTAAAAAGATATTATATAGATTTAAATTCTGAGCTATAAACTGCGCGTTTTATACTCATGTTTTTTTACTCCAAATTATTGGGGCACTATATTCCTAGGTCTTTCAGGACCTCTGAAGTTTTTTTTAGGTTCTATTAGTTTAATTCAATTATTTTTACTCTCAAGCTTTCTTACTATATCTTTAGCCGAATCATTAGAGTAACTGTTAATTATAATCATTTCCCAATTTTCATAAGTTTGGTTTATCACACTTTCTAAGACTTCCTCTATATAAGTTTAGAATTATACAATGAAGTAATAACTGCAACCAAAGACTTATCCTTTCCAAATATTTTTTTCAAACTCCTCTATATTATTTTATTAAAACTAAGTTTAGTTTTCACTTGATACACAATAAACATACAGGCAAAAATGACTAAATAACTTGGTATTCGTAAACGAACTGCCGTACCTAAATTATCATTTGCTAATACCCAAACAGAAGTATAAATAACAAAAAATACCAGCAAGAAACTACAAAACCTAGTCATAAATCTTATATTTTTAAATAAATAGATAAATGCTACAATAAATGGCACTGACTCAAGAAAAAAAACTAGCAACGCACTAATATTAACCAGAAATAAACCGAACAGCTGCCCAAAAAAACTATATAGGTAATAAACAAGAAATGTAACTGGATCTTTATTGAGCAAATCAATACCCAATGTAGTCCCTCCTTCATCAAATCCACTAGACCCTCTGTATATAAACAATGGATCGAGCACCCCGGTGACTTTAGCCAAAATTAATGCCGCAAAATACAAAATTATCCACGATTTAATATACTTTTTAGTTTTCGAAAATATCAAATAAACAAATGGGGTTAAACCTAAGGTGACACCCAAATAAGGTCGAAGCAAAAATAAAAAGAAAGTCAGACTCAAGAAAATAAGGAAATAAATATTTCCTCTTAGCCAATTAACCTCAAGGATTTTTTTGTAAAGCAGCAAGGATAACAATAAAATAGTAAACATAAAAACTTCACGATACACATCTAGTGTAAAGTAAAAAAGAGTCGGATAATAAATAATCAAAAGAACTGATCCGGCTTTAACAGGATTAATTTTATTGTCTTGAAGTTTTACTAGCTTGTAGTAGATATAAGGTAATAAGGTAAAGGAGTTTACAAATAAAATTAGGGTAACTATATCTCGATTATATAAGCCAACTTCATTCAATGATCGTAAGATTTTCGGCCAAGCATTTGTTGCTCCCCAACCATATTGACCAAAAGCATAGTCGTTGTAGTAATCAGCATCACTTCCTCCACCAAACATAGCCCCCAAATCAAATAGATTAAAATACATAAAGAATAAACTTTTTAGCATGATAATAACGATAACTAATAACCAAAAAGTGTTTGTTGTTTTGCTTAGTCGCATTAAATATTACCTTTTAGAATTTATCAACTGCCAGTACCATGCATTTTTTTTAAGATCTAACACAGCTTACCAATCCGGATTGCCACTAGTCAAGAAGAAGTTATTCATTTATTCAAAACCTGCCTGTATAAATCAACATAACTCTTAGTCATTTTTTCTAAGCTAAAGTTTTGGGAATGTTGATAAGATTCCTGAGAAATATAAACCAGATCCTTTTCTAAAGCGTTAATGCATGATTTAATTGTATTAACCCATTCGCCAATATCGTTTGAATTTTTGACTAAAAAACATGAATCAATAGAATTAGAAACAACCTCATTTAGGCCATCCAAATCAGATGCTATAACTGGCAATCCAGTTGACATACCTTCAATGGCAATAAGACCAAATCCTTCAACCCTAGAAGGTATGAGCTGAATATTAGCGTTATGATATCTTTCTTCCAACGCTAAGGTCCAACCGGATAATATAACCTTGTCTTGCAGACCAAGAGAAGCAATCAACTGTTCAAGCTTGGGCCTTGAGGGCCCCTCACCAATAATCTCGTATTGCCAATCAATACCCTCTAGCTTTGAAAGTGCATTAATCGTCCTATCAAAACCTTTTTTAGGTATCAAGGAGCCAACGGAAATAAATTTTATGCATTTACCAAGAGGCTCTCTCTCCTTAAAAGAAAAAAAACGGGCACCATTCATTACAGTAAAGAGTTTATTAGATATATCAGAGCCTAGCCACGCTTGCAAGCTGTCTTTAACTCCCTCTGTAATGGCAGCTACAAAAGTGTATCTATTATAAATTATTCTTTCAATATATTTAAAAACAGGATAATTCCTACGGCTATTTGTAGTACCGTGTTCAGTAAATATCAACCTTACTGGAAGTCCTAAACTTGCCAAAGCTACAAAAAACAGCGGCCATGTAAGGTGCGCATGAACAATCAAACTAGGGGAACTTACTAATTCTAACTTAAACAGTTTTCTTAATGAAATTATTGCAAAAGGATTTCGATAACTCATATTCAAATTCAGCTCATCATCAGAAAACTCTATTTTTTTTGTACATTCTGCCGAATAATTAAAATATACTGCTTTACAGCTAATGCCCAAATTATTTGTGCGTCGAGTTAACTCTCTTACCAGAAACTCTGCCCCACCACCACATGGAGATGTTATAACGTGAATTACTTTAAATTTATTTAAACTATTTTTATTATTTTTCATATACCCTATTAATCAGGAATTTTAGACTATCATCCACTTTATACTTCGTTTCCACTATCCAATGGAATAAGACAAACTAAATGTTTTATTAATTTTTATACCGCAAAAATATTATCTTCTAAAAAGTAATATCATAGAGATTTTTAAGTAATTTATTATATACCCACATCCATTCAGCTACTAACGATTGTGCATGCGTAATCGAATCAAAAACCTGCATATTCAACCATTTTCCTCTTACCTCTCTATTAAATCTTTCTATATAAGCTTTCTGTGTTGGCTTGCACGGTTGTAAATGCACATTAATTCAATATCCATTGTTTGTACTCATTCACTTAACGCATGGGGCACCTAATCTGAGCTATTTTTAGATGATAACTTTGGATCATATGAATTATATTTCTTACTTATTTTAAATGCCTGACAGGCTAACTTGACTCTTACTAGGTGCTCATGAATGACTCACTCGGTCATCTCCTTGGGTAAAAACAACCTTAAAACTTTTTTTGTTAAGACTTCCTATACAACCATTACCTTTAGACTCTCATCTTTTTAAGGTGAGAACTCTCTGCTTTTAGCTATTTAAGCCTTGTAATAATTGATATATCTATGCCAACTTAATAATACGTCACTTATAAAAAGTGGCCCTACTCATGCCACACTCTCTGCACACTTTAGTTACCGTAACATCTAAACGTGCTTGAATAAGTACTTGCATGATTTGTAAATCTGATTTATTTGCTATCTTCACTTGAGCCTCCTTATGTTTTTATTATAAGAAAATTCTACTTTTACTGAGTGTTGGCTTTTGGGAGGATTGCAGATAGATGTAAATTTTGAGTACACGGGGAATCTGTATTAAAGTAAATGGCTTTTGACTGGAAGCTTTTGCGTCCCCTTCTTCTCACTAATTCTCTAACCAATAACTCGGCGGCGCCCCCACAAGGCGCTGTAATAAAATGCAAAATTGTAATCGTTATTTACGAGCTTTTACAAAACGACCAGAAGAAAACTTTTTTCGTAACCATTCTACTAAAGCTTTAGGGAAGTTTTTGATAACAAAAATCTTTAATAAAGAAAGTGATATAAGTATAATTCGTTTAACTAAAGAGACCTTGTATGTTTTTAATAAATTAAAATTTTCTAAAAATGTACCGTAAGAACCACTTACACCACCCTCTCTAAACCCTCCAACGCTTTCTTTAAACTCAAAGTATCTTTGGCTGTTTAAACAAGCTCTTATAACCATATCAAAATCAGCCCTTAGTCGATAGTTTAAATTGAAAAGCCCAATCTGCTTGAGAAGCCTTTGATTTATATAAAAAGATTGATGCTGTGTAGCCATATCCAATAAAAAGCGGTTTTTTTCTATGAAATCATCAAGAACTAGAATTTGTTCTTTTAACTGGCCAGCCATATCAATCAAATCAACTGGTCCAATAGTGTAATCGAATTGTTTTTCTATCGCTGCTTGGCCAAGTATTTTTAACGTATTTGGGTAGATAAAATCATCCGCATTTACAAAACCGATGAACTCTCCATGACTTACTATACTCCCCTTATTCATTGCATCATAAATCCCTACATCTTTTTCAGAAACCCAGTAGTCAATGGCGTGTTGATATTTTTTAATGATGTCAAGGGTGCCATCAGTGGATCCACCATCTATTATGATATATTCAATGTTATCATAACTTTGATTAATGACACTAAGGATAGCTTCTTCTAGAAATTTGTCCCCGTTGAATACCACGGTAATCACGGTAATCAGAGGCTTGCCTTCAAGGCTGGTTTTAAAGTAACCTTGGGTGCGCAAGCCGCCTTCGCCTTTTCTAGCTATCCCCTCAGGCAGCAACAAAAATGTTTCAAATTTATCTTCCACTCGCTTTTTAATCACAGGTTTCTGGAGCGTTAAAGTTCGAGTAGTACTGTAAGTCGGGTTTATTCCTGTAATTTCTCTCATTACATTTTCAAAATAGTCTGCTTAAAAATCAGACGATACCATCGTTCTGACAACATCTTTCATTTTGTACTTTGCTTGCCAGCCAAATTTTAGCCTGGCTTTACTTGCATCACCCACACTCACTAACAAATCAGTTGGGCGCATAAATTGTGTGTTTTGTTTGACATATTTTTTCCAATCTAAACCCAGTTGCTCAAATACTTCGGCAACAAAAACGGCTAATGGATTCGTTTCTCCGGTGGCAATTACAAAATCTTCAGCCAGGTCCTGTTGAAGCATAAGCCACATAGCTTCGATATATTCTGGTGCCCACCCCCAATCACGAGAAATATCAAGCCTTCCCAACTCTAAAATTTCATTTGAACCCTGTGCAATGCGTTTAGCTGTTGAAATAATTTTTTGGGTTACAAATCGCTCTGGGCGCAAAGGTGATTCATGGTTGAACAAAATACCAGTACAAACAAAAATCCCATAAGCTTCGCGGTAATTATCTACCAACCAAAATGCGGATACTTTTGCTACCGCATATGGACTTTGTGGGTGAAAAGGAGTTAGCTCATTGGCTGGAAGCCCCCCTGTATCACCAAAACACTCACTAGAACCAGCAGAATACACCTTAGGCTGTTTATCTAGCATGCGGCATGCTTCAAGCATATTTAAAGTACCTAAGGTAATGCTATGTATGGTTTCAGCAGGCTGTTCAAAAGATAAACCAACTGATGACTGACCTGCTAAATAATAAACCTCATCTGGCTCTGATTTTCGTAAAGCAACTAGCACACTTCGAAAATCCTCTGGGATCATTGAGACAACTTTAATTTGATTTTTTATACCTAACTTTTGTAGATTAATAAAGCTAGAACCCTGAGCATCTCTCGAACTTCCCCAAACTTCATAACCCTTAGATAATAGAAAACGTGCAAGATATGCACCATCTTGCCCACTTACCCCACAGATTAATGCATGTTTGTTCATATTTTTCCTGTTAATTTTTGATAAATTCCAAGCGTCTCAATGGTACACTTTTGCCAAGAAAAACTCTTAATATTTTCATACCCTGCAGTGATCAAATTTCTACATAAATCTTCGGAAAAAACGACTTTTTCAATCGCTGCTCTTATTGACTCTATATTGTTTGGATAAAAATATTCGCCTGCATTTCTAACCACTTCAGGCATAGAGCTCGTATTCGATGAAACAACTGGACACCCTGCCGCCATTGCCTCTAAAGGCGGCAATCCAAACCCCTCATACAACGAAGGAAAAACAAAGGCCGTGGCATTTGCGTATAGCTGAGTTAACTTTTGATCATCACCACTAATCTGTCTAACATGGGTCGAATCTAAGTCTAATTGTTTAATTAAAGAGTGTTCAGCCGAATTCAATTTCCCACCACCAAAAGCAATAATGTCGAAGTTAGCTTTTAATTGTGAAGATGATGCGAACGCTTTAACAAAACTGGCAAAGTTTTTATAGCCCGAGCGTGAGCCTACATAAAGTAAATAGGGTTTATCATTAATCATTAACTTAGATTTTTCTGTTTGAAATACTGATAAATCAACACCAAGATGGACAACAGAAATTTTATCTTCGGCTATACCATAAAGTTCAACCAAATCTTTTTTTGTATTGTGTGAAATACTTAAAATATGATCTACACGTGAAAACGTTTTCTTTTTCCATTGCGTCGTTCTATCTCTATTAGGAAACTGATCGCGAAATAATTCATGGATCATGTCATAAGCAGTAGTCACTCTCACAGCTTTAGTGTTTAATACAGGTAAAGCCGAATAATAAGTTTCATGAATAATATCCGGCTGCCATAATTTCATTTTTGCTTGGCTAATACCATGATTAAACCATTGAAAAATAGGGCTCGTCTTTGGTGGGTATTTGGCCAATTTGTAACCGCGCACCACACCCGCTGGTAAATCTTCTACATAGTTATTCCTATGAATACCTGCGAACACGCCCACATCTTGGTTCTGCTTTAACAACTCACCCGCAAGAATAGTGCAATAACGTGAAATTCCCCCATAAGACTGATTAGTAAAGGTTTGATGATCGTAGGCTATTTTCATTTACTTAACCTCCTTGGTCATCAGGTTATGATCAGCCCAAGTCTTAGAGTCCAATCTTTTTGCTAAAACTTTATGCAAACCAAACCTAGACAATCGAGTAACCATTAACCTCCAGATAGGAATGGTTTTCTTGGTTAAAATGTGTAAAGAGCC